>FWPU01003898.1_pt1 | contig 36059 bp, 35 predicted proteins | sample 2228361 | NCBI WGS metagenome assembly FWPU01 (sample SAMEA103939777, study PRJEB20133) | metagenome
GGGCGGGCGGGGGGAGGGGACGGGGGCCACAAGGGCGTGCGCTCCGTGATGGAGGGGGTCGGGAGCGCGGACTTCGCGCGGGTCCGGGTCGGGATCGGCCGGCCGGCGCACCTGGCCGGCGAGGGTCTGACGGACCATGTCCTCTCCGGGTTCTCCGAGGACGAACGGGACTTGCTCGACACGGCCCTGAGCAGGGCCGTGGTCGGGATCCAGGAATGGGCCATCGGGGGGGTCCCGAGGGCCCAGAACCGGGTGAACCGCAGGGACCGCCCGGTTCGCGCGCCTCTTTGCCCGGAGCGCGCGGATCCGCCCGGGCCGCCAGACCAAAAGGAGGATGCATGAGTGCCGCGACGTTCCGCAAATACGAGACGGTCGTGGTCACGCGCCACGACGCGGGCCACGAGGCCCAGCGGAAACTCCACCAGCGGATCACCGAACTGATGGAGAAGGAGGGGGCCCGGCCCATCCGGTTCGAGTTCTGGGGCAAGCGCCGGCTCGCCTATCCCATCGCCAAGGCGATGAAGGGGGTATACATGTACCACGTCTATCTGGCCGAGGGCGAGTTCGTCCGGAAACTGAACCGGGCACTCCAGCTGTCACAGGTCGTCCTGCGGCACCTGACCGTCCGGCTGAGCGACGGCGTGGACCCGTCCACCTACGATTTCGAGAAGGAGCAGCACTTCGATACGCTGCCCACCGAGGCGGACGAGGGTCGCGACCACGGGCCCACCACGGGCTGGAACGCCGAGGTCGCGGGGGAGGGGGCTGCGGCTGGCTTCGACGGCGAGGATTCGGAGGGGGGGGAGGGGTCCTCCGGCGAGGATTCCGACGAGGACGAGGAGTGAGCCATGACGACCCAGAAGAAGAAGCGGCGCGGACCGCCTCGCCGGAAGGTGTGCCCGTTCTGCGCCGACAGGAACGCGCGGATCGACTACAAGAACCCGGCGATGATCAAGCGCTTCGTGACCGAGCGGGGCAAGATCGTCCCGCGGCGGATCTCCGGGATGTGCGCGAAGCACCAGCGGGCGGTGGCCCTGGCCATCCGGCGGGCCCGCCACATCGCGCTCATCCCCTATGCCGCGACTGGCGCTGCCGGATGATCGGGTTTGGAACTCGACGGTCAGGTGGGGAGGGGGCCTCATGGCCAGAGCGCGATCAGGTCGCATCACGGGTTCCCGTGGGGACGCGAGGGCCTGCTCGCGTTCCTCCCGCACCTCCATCCGACGGTCGAGGTCCCAGGGTCGAAGTCCTTCGGAGTGAACGGACATGAAAGTCATCCTGAAACAGGACATCGAGCAGGTCGGCCACGCGGGCCAGGTCGTGGAGGTCTCGCCCGGGTTCGGCCGGAACTTCTTGATCCCCCGGGGCCTCGCGGTTTTGGCCACCGCCGGGTCCGTGGCCCAGGTCGAGCACCGCAAGCGGCTCGTGGCGGACGGCCTGGCGCGCGCGCGACGCGCGGCCCAGGAACTGAAGGAGCGGATCGAGACCGTGGCCTGCCGGATCGCGCGGGAGGCCGGCGAGGAGGACCGCCTGTTCGGGTCGGTCACGGCCCGCGACATCGCCGCGGCCCTCGCGGACGAGGGCTTCGAGATCGACCACCGCGCCATCCGTCTCGACAACCCGATCAAGCACCTGGGCATCTACCACGTCGAGGTGAAACTGGCGCCCGAGGTCATCGCCCAGGTCAAGGTCTGGGTCGTGGCCAAGGAGTGAGGGGTCGCGGGTGGTCCGCGCCCACGGGCGAGGGGTCGTTTCCATGACCTCGCCTCCCCGCGTGATCGTCCCCAACTGCAGCCTGGAGCCCGGTGCCCGACATCGGGTCGAGGCGGACCTGCGCCGTCACCTGGTGCGGGTGCTCCGGTTGCGGCGGGGAGACCCGGTGGTCGTCGTGGACCGCGAGGGGCGGGCGTTCCGGGCGAGGCTCGAGGGGGGACAAGACGGGTGGAGCCTGAGCGTCCTGGCCCCGGAACCGCACGCCCGCGCGGTGGGCGAGGCGATCCGGGTCCGGCTCGTGATGGGCCTCCTCAAGTCGGACCGGACGGAGTGGGCTATCCAGAAGGCGACGGAACTGGGCGTGTCCGAGGTCCGCGTGGTCGTGTGCGAGCGCAGCGTCCCTCGTCGTGCAGGGGCGGACGCCACGGGCCGGGTGTTCCGGCTAGACAGGGTGGCCATGGAGGCCGCGCGGCAGTGCGGTCGGGCGACCGTGCCGGGACTCTCGTGGCACCATCGCCTCGTCTCGGCGCTCGCGGACCTGCCGGCGGGCGGGCTTCGCTTCCACCTGGATGAATCCCCGGCGGCCCGCCCCCTGGCCCTCGCCCTCTCCGAGACGGCAGGAGATGACATCACCCTCGCCGTGGGCCCCGAGGGCTCGTTCTCGCCCGCCGAGCGCAAGGTCCTGGCCGCGGCCGGCTTCCAACCTGCGGGGCTCGGTCCCCGGGTACTTCGGGCCGAGACCGCGGCCGTGGTGGCCGTGACCGTGGTCCAGGCGGTCGTCGGGGACCTCTCGTCGAGGACCCCGCGGCCGGACGACCCGGAGGACGGATGAGGACGCTCGCGATGGAGTCGGGCTTCCGGGCGGCCCCCACGACCCTGCGACTGGTCGCGGGGCTCGTGGACCTGGCCGTGGAGGCGGCCCTGGGCGCGGCCCTGGCGTGGTGGTCGCTGCCGGCCGAGGAATGGCCCCCGAGGTACTGGAACCTCATGGACTACGCGGTGGACATCGCGTGTCACCACCCGGACCTGGCCGCGCGCGCCGTGTGGCCGTTCGTGGCCGTCTTCCTGGCGTGGGAGACGCTGTGGGGGCGGGTGGCAGGGAACGCGCCGTTCGCGCGGCTCCTGGGGATGCGGGTCGTGACCTCGCGGGGCCGCAGGCCGGGCGTGTTCCGGCTGGGGCTGCGTGCGGTCCTCGGGATCGTTGGGGCCGCGCTCGCATTCACGGGCCCGCTCCTCGCCATCGTCCACCCTCGTCGCCGGATGCTGCATGATATGATGACTCGCTGTCACGTCCTGCTCGGGGCGGCCCCGCCGGACGCCGATGTGCGTTCGGACGACGCGGAGGCGCTGGTCCTGCGGGACGGACCATACCGGGACGGCCCCTTCCGATGAGGGGCGTGGCGACGACGGAGGTCGAGATGAGACACGATTCGGATGGGACGCGGCTCGGTTGGGCGGCGGCGCTGGCCCTGGCGGTGACCCTGACGGGCCTTCCTTCCCGGGCGGGTGGACCCGCCCGCGTGGACCTTCCGGGCGCCGGGGGGAGCCCCACGACCGCGTGGTACAAAGGCCGGGTCGTGGACGACACGGGCAAGCCCGTCAGCGGCATCTTCCCGATGACCTTCAGGCTCCACGCGGGAGTCAAGGCGAAGAAGGCCCTGTGGACCGAGTCCTGGTGGGTGGCGGTGGACAACGGGGTGTACCGGGTGCACCTGGGCGAGAAGAAGCCGCTGCCCGCACGCTCCGACCTGTCGAAGATGGTCCTAGCCGTCGAGATCCGGGGGGTGGGGGAAGTGGTCCGCGAGCCCTTCGATGCGCAGAGGCTCGATCGGACCGGGGGACCGGCCCCGGCATCGCACTCCCCCGCGAAGGGTGGCGTCAAGTACGCGGACAACGCTGGCTACGCGGTCGAAGCCGAGCACGCGAAGAACGCGGACCGCCTCCAGAACCTGACGGTCGAGGAACTGACCCGCAAGGTGCTGGAGGAGGGCGGAGGGGCTCGGGGCGGAGTCCGGGTCGGGAAGAGCCGCCGGTACGGGACCCGGGTCGGGGGACCCGGTGGGACCGCGCAATACAACGAGGTCTGCCCGCCGGGGACCGTGATGGTGGGCCTGCGCGGCGGCGCAGGGATCTATATTGACTCGATCCAGATTATCTGCGCGCCACTGGAGTGAGGTTTCAGGTCCGGGGCCCTGCCAACTCGGACCGCCGCAACCGTTCCGCGGCTTCCTGCACATCCTCGACAGGTGGCACCAGCGCGAACCGGACGTGGCGCTCGCCCGGGTGGGTCCCGTCCGCGAGGGGCTCCCCGAGGGCCACCCCCGGCGTGCAGGCCACCGCGATGTCCGGGTCCAGCAGGCGTCGCGCGAACTCGGTCCCGGTCATTCCGTCCGGGACCCGGGGCCAGAGATAGAGCGTCGCCTCCGGCGGCTCGATCTCGCACCCGATGTCCCGCAGCGCGGTCACGAGCACGTCCCTCTTCCGGCGGTAGGCCTCGCGCATGGCGGCGACGTGGTCCTCGTCGGACAGGGCCGCTGCGGCCGCGGCCTGTACAAACGTCGGGGTCCCCGAGTCCACGTTGGTCTTCAGTTTGCGGAACAGGGCGACCAGCCGGGCGTCCCCAGCCACGAACCCGACCCGGTACCCGGTCATGGCCGACCGCTTGGACAGGGACTGGAAGACCAGGACCCCCTCGCGGCCGAACTCGAGCGCCGACCGCGGCGGGCGGTCGAACCAGACCTCGGAGTACGCCTCGTCCGAGGCCACGACCAGGTCCCACCGGCGCGCGAACTCCAGGAGGTTCGGCCAGAAGTCGTCCGGGGCCACCCTCCCGGTGGGCGAGTTCGGGTAGTTCACCCAGACGATGCGCGCACGGCGCAGGACCTCCTCGGGGATCGCGTCCAGGCGTGGCAGGAAGCCGCTGTCGGATGTCAGGGGGACGTAATACGGCCGCCCCCCGGCGAACAGGGTCCCCCGGTTGTACGGGGGATAACCGGGGCTCGGGCATAGGACCACGTCTCCGGGGTCAATCAGGGTCAACGGGAAGTGGAACACGGCCTCTTTGGCCCCGATGGTCGCGCAGACCTCGGTCGCGGGGTCGAGCGCGACGCCGAAGCGCCGCTCGAACCACGTGGCCACGGCCTCGCGGAAGAACTCCGCGCCCTCGTACGCGGGATACCCCGACGCGGCGAACCGGTCCGATGCGGCCTTCAGTTCCTCGCGGACGAGCGCCGGCGTCGGGTCGGTCGGGTCGCCCACCCCGAAATCGTGGACCCGGACCCCGCGCCCGCGGAGGGTGCGGACGGCCTCGTCGATCTCGGCGAACGGGTATCCAGGAAGCGATGCAATGACCCGCGAGGGTCGGATGTCCATGTCGTCCTCCCTACCTCCTCGTGCACGTGCACGTGCCCGTGGACGTGGACGTGGACGTGATCGTGGACGGAAACGTGAACGACGTCCCGTCCCGGTTCACTGGTTCATGGAGTTCAGGAACTGCTGGTTCGAGTCGTACCGCGACATCTTGTCCAGCAAGAACTCCATCGCGTCCAGGACGTTGAGGGGGTGCAGCAACTGGCGCAGGATCCACACGCGGTTCAGCGTCATCGGGTCCAGGAGCAGTTCCTCCTTGCGCGTGCCGCTCTTGTTGATGTCCAGGGTCGGGAAGATGCGCTTCTCCATCAGTTTGCGATCCAGGTGCAGTTCGCAGTTGCCCGTGCCCTTGAACTCCTCGAAGATGACCTCGTCCATGCGCGATCCGGTGTCGATCAGCGCGGTCCCGATGATGGTCAGGGACCCGCCCTCCTCGATGTTGCGGGCGGCCCCGAAGAAGCGCTTCGGCTTGTGCAGGGCGTTCGAGTCCACGCCGCCGGAGAGGATCTTGCCGGACGGGGGCACGACCGTGTTGTAGGCACGCGCGAGGCGCGTGATCGAGTCGATCAGGATCACGACGTCGCGCTTGTGCTCGACCAGGCGCTTCGCCTTCTCGATGACCATCTCGGCCACCTGGACATGCCGCGCGGCGGGCTCGTCGAAGGTCGAGGAGATGACCTCGCCCTTGACAGACCGCTCCATGTCGGTCACCTCCTCGGGCCGCTCGTCAATGAGCAGCACGATGAGATAGACCTCCTTGTGGTTGCGGGCGATGGCGTGCGCGATGTCTTGCAGGAGCACGGTCTTGCCCGTTCGCGGGGCCGCCACGATCAGGGTCCGCTGGCCCTTGCCCTGCGGGCACAGGAGGTCAATCACCCGCGTCGAAAAGTTCTTCGGATCGAACTCGAGATTGAACTTGTGGTTCGGGTACAGCGGGGTCAGGTTGTCGAAGAGGGTTTTGGTCTTCGCGACCTCGATGTCCTCGAAGTTGATGGCCTCGACCTTCAGGAGGGCGAAGTAGCGTTCCCCATCCTTGGGCGGCCGGATCTGCCCCGAGACCGTGTCGCCGGTCTTCAGGTTGAACCTTCGGATCTGAGACGGGGACACGTAGATGTCGTCCGACCCGGGCAGGTACGACGTGTCGGGAGCACGCAGGAAGCCGAATCCCTCCGGCAGGACCTGGAGGACGCCCTCCCCGTAGATCAGTCCGTTCTGCTCGGTCTGCGCCTGGAGGATCGCGAAGATGAGCTCCTGCTTGCGCAGGCCCCGGGCGCTCTCGATGTTCAGTTCCTTCGCCAGGTTCAGCAGGTCCGAGATTCTCATGTCCTTGAGTTCTTTGAGGTTCATGGCCCTTTCGTCTCCTCCTGTCCGTGAGTCTTGAGTCCTGCCCGTCCGACCGGTACGCGACCGACTCGTCGCGCGCGTGGAACGATTCCCCTCGTTGAAGGTCGAGGGACCCTGCATAAGCTCGGGGCGGTTCGCCCGAAACGCCCCGACGGTAGCGCGCTAATCAGAAGTAAAGGAACAACCTGATGGAGCCACGCCGGGGAAGTTCCCGTCGAAGAAAAGCAAGGAATTGATAATCCTCTGGGATCGCGAAGTCAAGATTTTTTTCATCGCGCCCCGCCGTCAGCCCGATCCGAACTCCGCGACCAGGGCCACGGCCCGGTGGAAGCGGTCCAGGCGGGCCTGGCGGTCCGCGTCGGTCATCGTTGCCTCGAAGCGCCGGGCGATGCGGGTCATCCGTCCCAGGGACTCCCTGTCCCACAACCCGACGCCGATCCCGGCAAGCGACGCGGCCCCCATCGCGGTCGTGTCCAGGTTCGCGGGCCGCACGACCGGGACCCCCAGGACGTCGGCCTGGAACTGCATCATCAGGTCGTTGGCGCTCGCGCCGCCGTCCACGCGCAACTCCGACACCGCGCCCCCGACGTCCGATTCCACGGCCCGCACCAGGTCCGCCACCTGGAACGCGATCCCCTCGAGTACGGCCCGGGCCACGTGTCCTGCGCCGCAGCCCCTCGTGACCCCGAGCAGGGCCCCCCGCGCGTCCGGCCTCCAGTGGGGGGCCCCCAGTCCGGCCAGCGCTGGCACGAACACCGCGCCCCCGCTGTCCGGGACCGATGCCGCAAGGGCCTCCACGTCCGCGGACGCGCGGATGAGGCCGAGCTCGTCCCGAAGCCACTGGACCGCGGCGCCCGCGATGAAGGAGGAGCCCTCGAGGGCGTATCTCGTCTCGTCCGCCACGCGCCACGCCACCGTGGTCAGCAGGCCGTGCGAAGACAGGACCGGGCGCTCCCCGGTGTTCACCAGCAGGAACGCACCGGTCCCGTAAGTGCACTTGGACTGCCCCGCCTCGAAGCACGCCTGCCCGAACAGGGCCGCCTGCTGGTCCCCGGCCATGCCGGCCACGGGCACCCCGTCCGGGAGGAAGTCGAGCCCACGGGTCGTGCCGAAGACCCCTGCGGACGGCCGTACCTCCGGAAGGATCGTGGCCGGGACGTCCAGCACCCGCAACAGGTCCGGGTCCCACGACAGGGTACGCAGGTTCAGGAACAGGGTCCGCGAGGCGTTCGACACGTCCGTGGCGTGGACCTTCCCGCCCGTCAATCGGAACAGCAAGAACGAATCCACGGTCCCGAAGCACACTTGCCCGGCCTCTGCATCGCCGCGCAGGCCCGGGACGTGGTCGAGGAGCCATCGCACCTTGGTCCCCGAAAAGTACGGGTCCAGGACCAGTCCCGTGCGCTCCCGGAACAGGGGCTCGACCCCGTCCTCTTTCAGCCTGCGGCACATCTCGGCGGTGCGCCGGCATTGCCAGACCACCGCGTTGTGACGAGGGCGTCCCGTGTCCCGGTCCCATAGGATCGTGGTCTCGCGCTGGTTCGTGATCCCCACGCCGGCGCAATCGGCGGGCGCCACGCCGGCGGCCTCCATCGCCTGCCGGGCCGAGCGCGCGGTTGTCTCCCAGATCGCGACCGGGTCGTGCTCCACGTGACCCGGCTGGGGATAGATCTGCGGGATCTCGTTCGAGGCCCGGCCCAGGACCGAGAGGTCCGGGCCGACGACCATCGCGGTGGTCGCGGTGGTGCCCTGGTCGAGGGCAAGGATGTAGGTCTTCGCTGGCATGGGTCCTCCTGAACAGCGAGCCATTTGCGGTCTCAGTCCTGTCCGGTTCCCTCCACGTGCACGTCCACGTGCACGATCACGTGCGCAAGAAGAACGTGACCGCGCGGACGCCTCATGGCCGACCCCGGTTTCCAGACGGACGCGGGAGGGTTATAGTTCACCCCGATGGACCGATGCAACCATCGGGATGACCCGCCGTCGCGCCGCACCCCGACGCGTTCAGAATTGAGGGTCCTGCGGCAGTGGGCCTCCACGCTCGACGCCATGCCCGAGATGATCGTGATCGCGGACCTGGATGGGGTCGTCACGCGGGTCAACCGCACCGTGGCGAACCGCCTGGGGATGAGTTTTCAGGAGATCATCGGCCGGCCCATGCAGGCACTGTTCGGGGACCTGCCTGTCCCGGCGCCCATGGCCGGCGGCCTGACCCGTCCGGTCGAGGTGACGCTGCCGTTCGCGGAGGGGCTGTTCCAGGTGTCGTGCTTCCCCAACTTCGACCCGGACGGCCAGCGGATCGGGGTGATCCACGTCTTCCGGGACATCACCGAGGAGAAGCGCGTGCAGGAGCGGCTCCTCGAGGCCGAGAAACTGGCCACGGTGTCCGCGGTCTTAAGCGGGGTGGCCCACGAGATGAACAACCCCCTGGCCGGGGTCCTAGGATTCGCTCAACTGGCGCAGGAACTCTGCTCGGACCCCGCGGTCAACGAGTGCCTGGCGACCGTGCAGGCCGAGGCGGAGCGGGTGTCCCGCATCGTGCGGAACCTCCTGGCCTTTGCCCGCCGGTCGCAGCCGACGCACCGGCCGGTCCCCTGGTCGGACGTGGTCGAGAAGACCCGCGACCTCCTCGCGTACGAGATGAGGCTCGCGCGTGTGACGCTCACGACCGAGGTCCCGGATGACCTCCCGCCCGTCCTGGGGGACCTCCAGCAACTGGAGCAGGTCCTGGTGTCCATCCTGCTGCTCGCGATCCGGGACTCGATGCGGCGAAAGGAGAGCCAGGACATCCGGGTTCGGGCGCGTCGCGGAGTCGTGGGGCGCGTCCAGGTCGAGATCGAGACCCGGGGACCGACCCTCACACCGGACCAGGTGTCGCACCTCCTGGACCTGCCCGGCGTCGCCGGGGCTGATTGGCTCCCGGGGGAGATGGGGCTTGCCCTCGCCCACGGCTTCGTCAGCCAGCACGGGGGCCGGATCGGGGTCTCGCCGAGGCCCGGCGGGGGACTGGTGTTCGCCCTGGAACTCCCGGCGGCCGAGGTGGACGACGACGGCGAGGAGGCGTCCCGGGAGGACGTCGTGCTGGACGCCTCCGGGATGCGGGTGCTGGTCGCGGACGACGACGAGGTCACGGCGAGGCTCATCGCGAACGTGCTGCGGATGGCCGGGGCCCACGTGGACGTCGTGGACGACGGGAAGGCCGCCTGGGCCCGCCTGTGCGAGCGCAGGTACGACCTCCTGGTGACCGACTTCCGCATGCCCGGGATGGATGCGAGGGACCTCCTCGCGCGCCTGGCGGCCGAGGGTCGGCGCGAGGCCCGTTGTGTCGTCCTCGTCAGCGGCGACACCCTCAACCGCGAGACCGAGGCCTACGTCGAGGCGTCCGGGCTCCCCTTCGTGGCCAAGCCCTTCACGTTGACGGCGGTCCGGCGCGCGATCCGCAAGGCGATCACATCCGGTCGAGACCCAGCCGCCTGACCTTCCGCCACAGCGAGGTCCGGTGCATCCCGAGTTCCCGGGCCGCGCGCGGGATGTTCCAGCGGTGGCGCTGGAGGCACTCCACGAGGCGGGACCGCTCGTCCGTCGCGGGTGCCCCATTTCGCGGGGGATGCGCCCCGTTCGCCCGGCGCCGGACGGGCTCGGGCAGGTCGTCCAGGGTGATCAGGTTGGACCGCGCCATGATGTAGGCCCGCTCGATCGCGTTCTCCAGTTCGCGGACGTTCCCGGGGAAGTCGTGAGACATCAAGGCCCGCATGGCCTCGTCGGTCAGGCCCACCACCCGGCGCCCCATCCGGTGGTTCAGGCGCTCCAGGAACCGTTCGACCAGCAGGGGGATGTCCTCCATGCGCTCGCGCAGGTCGGGCAGGCGGATCAGGACGACGTTCAGGCGGTAGTACAGGTCCTCGCGGAACCGGCCCGCGGCCACCATGGTATCGAGGTCCTGGTTGGTCGCGGCGATGATCCGGACATCCGCGTGGACCGTGCGGCTGCTCCCGAGCGGCTCGAACTCGCGCGTCTCGAGGACCCGCAGCAGTTTCACCTGGACGGACAGGGGTGTATCGCCGATCTCGTCCAGGAACAGGCTCCCGCCGCGGGCCGCCTCGAAGCGCCCGAGCCGGCGGGCCTTGGCGTCGGTGAACGCCCCCTGGACGTGGCCGAACAACTCGGCCTCGAGCAGGGTCTCGGGCAGGGCCCCGCAGTTCACCTTGACGAACGGGCCTTCGCGGCGCGGGCTCAAGTTGTGGATGGCCGTCGCGACCAGTTCCTTGCCGGTCCCGGACCGGCCCGCGATCAGGACCGTGGCGTCGGTCTGGGCCACGTTGGGGAGGATGTCGAAGACCTGGCGCATGACGGCGTTCTTGCTGACGATGTCCTGAAACGTGTACTTGCGGTGCAATTCCTTGGTCAGTTCCCGCACGCGGGAGAGGTCCCGGAAGGTCTCGACCCCCCCGAGGAATCGCCCCCGCCGGTCCATCAACGGGGCCGTGCTCACGCTGATCGCCACGGACCGCCCGGCCTTCGTGGTGATGTCAATCTCGAAGTTCGTGACGCGGCGGCCCGTGGTCAGGGACTGGCGCAGGGGGCAGTCCTGGCCGCACAGGCCCGTCCGGAAGACCTCCGCGCACGAGCGACCCAGGACCTCCCGGCGGGCATGGCCCGTGATCCGTTCCGCCGCCTCGTTGAAGTAGGTGATCCGGAATTCTCGGTCCACCGTGAAGACCCCGTCGGCCACGTTGGACAGGATCAGTTCGACAAAGGAGGGTTCCACCGGTTTGCCCCCCGCGCCCGCCACGCGTCCCTCTCCCCCCGGCCCGGCCGGGACCGCGCCGGTCTGACCTTTGTCAATCATCGCGCACTTCCCGAGTCGCAATCGCCTGCATCCGGTTCGTCTGGCCGCGGGACCGCGGTTGCGCCCGGTTGCACGGTTGCAGCGGCGTGCAACCGGATTCCGCTGGCCCTTCGCGATGATGGCGATTCCGGAGTCCATCTGCAACATCGGTTGCACCTGGTTGGGCGGGCGGAACGCGCGGAAGACTGCGAAAGGTCAACGGCCCGGCGAGGTCTTGCGCGTGGAACGGTTCTTGTAAGCGGGGCTGGGCAGGCGAGCACCTGCTCGCGAAGGGTCCGTGACCAGGGCGACCACGATGGGACATCGCTCGAAAGGAGCCACGCGCACGGTGACACCGGCCGCGGAACACGGTCCGGCCTACCGGCGGGTCCTCTTGTGGGTGAACTCGGCGGACCGCGTGGACCCTGCCTTCTCCGTGGCCCTCCTGCTGGCACGGCGCGGCAGCGGCATCCTGCACGTGGTCATGGGACTCGATTCCCCGGGCCGGTACCGCCCCGTGTCGGCCGGCCGCGTGGAACCCTTGACCCCGCAGGTCATCGAGCGTGTCTGCACCGCGCTCGCGGACCTGTACGTGGGGGGGGGGCGGGCCGAACCGGTCGAAACGGGGGGTGAAACGGTCGAGGTCCACACCATGGTCCTCCCCGGGCACCCGGTCGAGGAGGTCCGCCGGTACGCGCAACGGCATGGGATCGAGGTCATCGTGATGGGCGAGCAGGCCCTCGACGCCGAGGAGGCCTTCGGGGACCACCTCCTGAGGGACGCGCCCTGTCCCGTGGTCCTGGTGGCCCACGGTCCGAGGCTCCTGACGCACCTGGAACGAAAGGAGTAGCGCATGGTCCTGGCACTTGTCATCCTGTTCTGGGTCGCCGCGGTGGTCTTCGTGGCGGCCTGCGTGGCGCGCGTGCGAATGTATGCGCGCACGCCCATCCACCTCCGGTGGGAACTCTACCCCGTGCCTCACGAGGACCCCGATAAGGTCGCCCACGGCGGTTCTTACTTCGAGGACGTGAACTGGTGGGAGCGCCCCAGGCGGAAGAACCTGCTGGGCGAGGTCGCGGCCATGGTCCCGGAGATCGTGTTCCTGAAGGGGCTGTGGGAGTTCAACCGCGGCCTGTGGGTCCGCTCGTTTCCGTTCCACTTAGGACTGTACCTCCTGTGCGCGTCCGGGGGACTCCTCCTGCTGGCCGCCGTGCTGTCCCTGCTGTGGCCCGGCTTCGAGGCCAAGGTCGTGGGTCGCGCCTTCCACTGGCTCTACTCGACCGGGGGCGGGGCGGGGCTGGTCCTGGCCCTGGTCGGGGCCGTGGGTCTCCTCGTGAGGCGCCTGACCGACGAGACCCTGCGCGTCTATACCTCGGGATGGGATATCTTCAACCTGCTCTTCTTCATCGTGACCTTCGCGCTGCTCGGGGTCGCGCACCTCGTCGGGGGAGCGGGTTACCAGGGACCGCTCGCGTTCCTCATGGGTGTCCTGTCCTTCCGCACGGACATGGCGGTGCCGCCGCTGTTCGGCGTGGCGGTGGCGCTCCTGGCGCTCCTCGTTGCGTACGTCCCGATCACCCACATGTCTCATTTCATCGGCAAGTATTTCACCTATCACTCGGTGCGCTGGAACGATGAGCCCAACCAACCGGGCGGGGCCATCGAGCGGCGGATCGCCGAGGCCCTGACCTACCGGCCCACGTGGGCCGCCGCCCACCTCAAGGCGGACGGGCGGCGCACCTGGGCCGAGGTCGCGACCATCAACCCCACGCGAGAGGAGGGGTGACCCATGAAGGACGGACGCCGAGAAGACCCCATGGCCGCACGCAAGGTCAAGGCGCGCGGGAAGCCGACCCCGCGGCTCCGCGACATCGCCCGCGAGGACGACGAGCCCTTGACCCGGCTCGACCTGGACGACCTGATCCCCCTCCCCGAGCCCTTCGAGGAGCGGCCGATCCCCCCCCTGAAGGACGAGGTCCGCCAAAAATACGAGGCGGCCCTGGACGACACCCTCGCCCTGAGCCTCCCGAAGCCGAAGACCGTGGAGGAGGAGCGGGCCCTGGTCGAGAAGTTCCTGAGCGGCCTCGAGAAACTGTTTCAGACCCACAACAACTGGACCTTCCTGCAACCCCTTTTGTTGTCCATGGAGCACTGCGCGCGGTGCCAGACGTGCAGCGAGGCGTGCCACATCTTCGAGGCGAGCGGCGGCGACGAGATCTACCGGCCCACGTACCGGTCTGAGGTCCTGCGCCGGTTCTACAACCGGTACGTGCGCAAGGGCGGGCTGCTCGGGGCGTTCCGCGCCGGGGACATCCGCCTGAACTGGAAGGCGGTGGCGCGCCTCGCGGAACTCTCCTACCGCTGCAACCTGTGCCGCCGGTGCGCCCAGACCTGCCCCATCGGGGTGGACAACGGGCTCATCGCCCACGAACTGCGAAAACTCTTCAGCCAGGAGATGGGCATCTCGGCCAAGGAGATCCACGACACGGGCTCCATGCTGCAACTGAAGGTCGGGTCCTCGACCGGCATGAACGCCGAGGTCGTGAAGGACAACATCCAGTTCATTGACGAGGACACGACTGAGAAGACGGGGATCCCGGTCGAGACGCCGTGGGACAAGGAGGGGGCGGAGGTCCTGCTGATCCACAACGCCGGCGAGATCCTGGCCTGGCCCGAGAACCCGGGGGCCTTCGCGGTGATCTTGAGCGCGGCCGGGGTGTCGTGGACCCTGTCGTCGGAACTCGCGGCCTACGACGGCATCAACTATGGCCTGTGGTACGACGACGCGCAGCTGGCCCGCGTGGCCCTCCTGCACGCCCAGGCCGCGAAGAAACTTGGAGTCAAGAAGATCGTCATCGGGGAATGCGGGCACGCGAACAAGGCCCTGGCCGTGATCGCGGACCGGATCCTGGCGGGCGAGGTCAACATCCGGCGCGAGAGCGCAATGACCCTGCTCGAGGACATCGTGATGAGCGGGCGACTGAAACTGGACCCTTCGCGCAACGACTTCCCGGTGACCCTGCATGACCCCTGCAACCTCGTGCGCCTGATGGGTGTGGTCGAGCCCCAGCGCCGGGTCCTGCGCAAGATTGCCCCGAGGTTCCGCGAGATGCACCCGCACGGCGTGGACAACTACTGCTGCGGGGGGGGCAGCGGCTTCGCGATCATGAGTCCGCACAACTTCGCGGACTGGCGGCACCACGTGTCGGGGCGCAAGAAGTTGCAGCAGATCCTGAACGCCTTCGAGGACTGCCGCGGCCCGCAGACGCCGAAGTACGTCTGCGCCCCGTGCTCGAACTGCAAGGGGCAGATCCGGGACATCCTCGCGTATTACAATCTGTGGGAGAAGGAGCGCATCCTTTACGGCGGTCTGGTCGAGTTGATCGTGAACGCCATGGAGGACGCGAAGCCCGGCTTCATCGAGTGGGAATGGCACTGAGAGGAGGCGTGCGATGCCCAAGAAGGTCCTGGTCGTGGACGACGAGCCGGACGTGGTGACCTACTTCACGACCCTGCTCGAGGAGAACGGCTACGAGTGCGAGGGGGCGTCCAACGGCGCCGAGGCGATCGAGAAGGTGCGGGCCGCGCCGCCGGACCTGATCACCCTCGACATCACCATGCCGGAACAGTCCGGGGTGCGGGCGTACCGGACCCTCAAGGAGGACCCGGCCCTCGCGCGCATCCCGGTCGTGATCGTGACGGGGGTGGCGCACGACTTCCGCCGCTTCATCTCGACCCGCTCCCAGGTCCCTCCGCCGGATGGCTACCTCGAGAAGCCCATTTCCCCCGACGTCCTGCTTGCCGAGGTCCGGCGGCTGATCGGGTGAGGGTGCTTTTCCCCCCGTCCCGCCTGGGCTCGGGCAACGGCGGCGCGGCACCCACGGGCAACCCCCCCGCCCCTTCCCGAGTCCCGCGGGCCCGTCGTCTCGCTCGTCGCTGCAGGGCGTACCAGTTGAACCTCTTTCCCGGGTTGACGCGACTCGTTCGACTCCGGGCCTCGCGGGGACTTCGGGCGGGGACGCCAGGGTGCCTCGCCGCCGTGCCACTCGCCCTTGATGGCGGGACGGGGTAGGGATTCGCGACCCCGGGTCCCCTACAGGTGGAACGTCAGCGTGTACCCCGACCCGCAGTCCTCCCCGACCACGGGCAGGATGTGGAGATAGACGGTCCCGGACCCGTCCTGGCTGCTGCCCTCGCAGGTGAGCATCTTCAGGTCCATCGTCTCGTCCTGGCCCCACAGGTTGATCGAGGCGAAGCACTTCGCGCCCGGGATCGGGGATTCCGTCTCGATCACGGATTCCTCGGGAGTGGCGGCCAGGCCCAGCGTCGCGCCGCTCTTGCACTTGTAGCAGACCTCGAGGTCCAGGTCCTTGTCCTCGGCCAGGCCCGTCAGTTCGAAGTGGGGGTCCAGCATGGACCCGAAGACATCGTCCACTTCGACCTTGTACCAGTCATGGTCGAAGTCCACGTCAATCGTCCCCTGGATCTCGCGGGCCGATTCCTGGTCGCTGTCCGTGGTCTGGCCGAGGTCGGTCGCGTTCTCCCACGTGTCGTTGTAAGGATAGACATCGTACTGGTCAATGTCCGCACCCGGCCCGCACTGGTGGTCGTGGCAGGCGTCGCACCCCTCGCAGAACCCGCAGATGCAATCCTGGGCCCAGCCGCACTCGATCCCCTGGCACAGGGTGTCGCACCCGGCCAGGCACTTGTAGCCCACGCACTCCTGGCCCGCGGGGCACTCCCCGTTCAGCGGACCGCACTGGCAGCCGTCCACCTCGCCGCACTGTTTCTGCCAGCAGACGCAATCGCACTTCGGGACGCACTGGTTCTGGTTGCACTTGTAACAGACCGCGCACGACCCGCAGTCGCATCCCTCGTAGAACCCGCATTCCTTGCCAGCGTTCTCACAGATCGGTGCGCAGTCCTGGCACTGGCCCTGGACGCACTTCTTCCCCTTCTCGCACCCGCAGTCCGCCTCGCAGGTCGTGCAGTCCTCTCCGGCCTCGCACACGTGGTTTCCACAGATCGTGGCCCCGTAGCAGTGGTGGAATCCGTCGCAGGCCTGCCCGGGCGGGCACTCTCCGCAATCGCACGTCGTCCCCGCGGGCTTGCCGCATTCCTTGCCCGTGGCCTGGCAGTAGTCCGGGCAGGTCAGGCAGGCCTTTTCGTGACACGTCTGGCCCGCCAGGCACCCGCAGTCGGGGATGCACGAGGCGCAGTCCTCGATGGGCGGCTCGCAATGGCCGTTGCCGCACACCGTGGTCACGCACTGGTTGTTCCTGCAAACCTGCTTGTCGCCGCAGGGGCAGTCCTGCAAGCAGTTCCCGCAGTGCTCCGTCGCCTCGCACTGGCCGTTGCCGCACGACACCGGCACGCCCTTGCACTCCCCGGCCCCGTCGCAGGCGTCCTGGATGGTCTGGGCGTTCTTGTCGTCGCAGGCCGTCCCGGCCGCCTTGTTGCGCGCCTCGCACGCGCAGGCGTTGCAGGCCGCCTCCTTGCAGGGACCGACCTCGACCTTGTCCGCGCAATCCGCCGCGGTCTGACACTGGCACGTGTCCTCGAAGGTCAGGTCCGGACTCGGCCCGGGCTCGTTCGCGTCCCGGGGCGGCGGCTCCGACCCGCCTCCGCCGCAGGCGCAGAATGCGACTAGTCCCATGGTGATCCCGAGGGTCCAACGTGACGTACGCATGGTTCTTTCCCTTCTGTCTAATGCCCCACGCACGGACCCGATCATATCCCAGAACGGCCGGACGGATGGAACGGGTCGCGGGGTGCGGGGCGACCACGGGGGAGTGGGTGGGATGAGGACAGGTAGGCTGGCCTATCCGACCGCGGGTCTGGTCTTCTGCCCGGGGACCGTGACGGCGCGGGACAGGAGGTCCACGACCCCGCCCACGGTCACGCCGGTCTTGTGGTATTCCATCAACTGCGTCAACTGGCGCTTGCAGTTGGAACAGGGGGCCGCGACGTAGGCCGCGCCAGTCTTCCCGACCTGCCCGAGTTTCATCCGGCCCCCGACCTCCATGCGGTACTCGTAGAACGTTCGCGTCGCGACCTGGACCCCTTCGCGGCTGTCCATGACCGCGAGGCCGCCGCCGCCCCCGCAGCACCAGTTGTCCGCCCGGTTCGGGGACATCTCGCGGAAGTCGCGGCACACGGCTCGCAGGACTTCGCGCGGTTCGTCCATCACGCCCAGGCTGCGCGCGAAGTTGCACGGGTCGTGGTAGGTGACCGGGTCGGGGTTCTTCGAGGGGTCGAGGTCCAGGCGGCCCGCCCGGATCAGGTCCGCCGTCATTTCAAGAATGTTCGTGATCCGGTACGGCACGTCGCCGAAGAACTTCGGCGCCATCTTCATGACCCGGTAGGCGTGCCCGCACTCGCCGATCACGACCTTGCGCACCCCGAGTTTCAGGGCGGCCTGGTGGATCAGACCGCACTTGCGCTTCATGTGCGCGTCGTCGCCCGAGAACAGGCCGAAGTTCGCGGCGTCGAAGGCCTCGGAACTCATGGTCCAGGACTCGCCGCACGAGAACAGGATCTTGGAACTGCCGATCTGCGTGTCCGGGAACGAGATCAGGTCCGCGGACGCGGGCACGAAGAGGATATCGGCGCCCTGGACGTCCACGGGGATGGGGATGTCCACGCCCGTCTCCTCCTTCATCTCCTCCTCGAGGAAGCGGACGGCCTCGAGGAACGCGGCCTTGCCCTGGCCCTCGTCGTTTCCCGTCTCGTCGCTGATGCGCATGGTCTCGGCGATCTTGGCGGGTGTCAGGCCGAGGCCGTGCAGGATGGCCCGTCCCTTCCGCGTGATCACCGAGTTGTCAATCCCCATGGGGCAGAACCGCGCGCACCGGCGGCAGCCGGAGCACTCCCAGAAGTCCCGGACCCACTGCAACAGGTCCTCGTCGGTCGGGGTCCCGTTCCGCCCGGTCAGCCGGGCCCACAGGCGCCTGCTCCACGACGCCTGCGCCGCGTACAGGCGGCGGAGGTGGTCAGATCGGGCCGCGGGATTGGTCCTGCGGTCCGGGTCCGCGCGCGCCACGTGGCAGACCTCCGCGCAGGTCCCACACTTTGCGCAGATCTCCATGTAGAGCCGCAGGACCCGCGGGCCGCCCCGGATCGCGGCCACGGACTTCACGACCTCGTGGACCTTCATTGGAGCCTCCATGGTCAACCTCTCTGCAACAGGGGATGCGAGAAGAACACGCCGCCGACGTGGACCAGTTTCGAGAACGGCAGGTAGATCAGGAGGGTCTGGGCGAGCAGGAAGTGCACGGTGAACCAGGGGTCCGACGGATACAGCGTCACCACGTCCCCTCGGAAGCCCGCAAGGGCCTGGAAGTACGCGCGGCTCTGGGCGAGGTCGAAGTGCGTGACGAACCGCAGCATGTCCCCGCTGACGATCACGGCCAGGACCAGCAGGATCGCGAACCAGTCCGCCCCGCTCGTGATCTCGCGCACGCGGCGCTCGGCCAGGCGGCGGCCGAGCAGATAGACCCCGGCGAGCAAGATCACGACCCCGGCCGCCCCCCCCAGGGTATTGGACAGGGTCTTCACCCCGTCCGGGGCCATCCCGAGCGCCCCGATGAGGAACTTGTCCACCGCCCAGGTGAACACGCGGGAATGCCCGACCAGGATCAGGGCCAGCATCGCGTGGAAGGCGTAGGACCCGGCCCACAAATCCTTCGCACCCCGAAAGAGAGAACGGAAGAACAGGACCTCCTGGGCCACGGCCCAAGCCTTCCCGGCCCTCGTGACCGGTGTGGGGAACAGGGGGGCGCGGACCGGAGAGGGGGTCCGGACCCACTGCACGAGCCGGAGCACCAGCCCCCCCATGAACACCAGAAGCGTCAGCCACGGCAACCACTGCGCCAGAAAGGTAATCATCTCGTCACCCCTCGTTTGCCGGAGATCCAGCGACGTGGGAGCGCCCGCCGGAGCGGGGCAGTCCCCGTCCTCCTCGGTCCCGGACATGATTCTCCAGAATGTCCATTGCTTCGCTAATGATAATAGTCAATCTTCGCTATCCCGGCCGGACGCGGGGGATTTGGGTCTGTCCTCGGATTCGCCCACGCCCAGGGGCACGGCCTACGGTGGGGACGCACCTTGACGAAGTGGGAGGACCAGGGAAACCGTGGTCCCCCTGCCGGGCTCGGACTCGAGGCGCACGGACCCCCCGTGCTCGCGAGCCACCTTCTGGACCGAGAGGAGGCCGAGGCCGGTGCCCCTGGACCCCTTGGTGGTCACCAGCCCCTGGAACAGGCGGCGCCGCACGTCCAAGGGGATGCCCGGGCCGTTGTCACGGACGGTCCAGACAAGCCAGGGTCCGTCGGGGAAGACGTGGACCTCCACGAGCCCCGGCGGTCCCGCGGTTGCGCCCCGTTCCGCCAGGGCGTCCAGGGCGTTTGTGACCAGGTTCACCAGGGCGTGGAAGACCCGGTGTTCGTCGAGGTGCACCACCTGCACGTCCTCCGAGACTTGCGACGTCAGGACCACTCCCGCGGCCTCGGCCCGTTCCCGGTGGAGGATCAGGACCTCCTCGACGATCCGCGAGGGACGGCACGGTTCGAGGGCCGGCTCGCGCGGGTGCGCGAAGTCCACGAGGTTCATGACGAGTTCCGACACGGCCGCGAGGTTCCGGTCCACCATCTCGCGTCCCTGCGCGGTCATCTCGATGTCCTGGAGCCGGCGTCCCCGCCGGGCGATGTAGATCCCGCCCCGGAGTCCGTCCAGGATGTTCTTGATGGAATGGCTGATCGCGGCCACGGTCTCCCCGACCGCGGCGAGACGCTCGGACTGAAGCAGGCGCTCGCGCGACTCCCGCAGGGACGAGGCCATGTGCTGGAAGGCGTCCGCCAGTTGCACGACCTCGTCGCCCCGGTGGGCAAGATAGACCTCGCACTCGCGGCACTGGGCAAGTTTGTCGGGGAACCGCGGTTCCACACCCTCGCACGGAGTCCCGTCCACGTACCAGCACTGGACCGAGTCGCTGCCATACGCCCGGCAGTCCGTCCTGGCACAGTCCTTGATCTCCCAGCACCGGACGTGCGTGCCGAACCGGATGGGCACGTCGAGGTTCCCGACGCTGATCTCGTCCGCGAGGCGGGTCAGTTCTCGCAGGGGGCGTGTCAACCGCTTTGCGAGCCGCCAGGCCACAAGCGCGGTCACCACCCCGAGCACGACCAGGATCGCCAGATAGACGGTCAGGGCCGGGACCAGCATGGCCTGGCCCGTGCCCGGTGACCCCACGCCGATCAGGACGCACAGGGCCCCGAACCCCGCGAGCCCATACGCGGCGACCGCGCCCAGCAGGAGTCCCAGGACCTTGTGCTGCAACGGCCATCGGCGAAAGGACTCGGGCATCGTCCCTGCCGTCCGGGTTCATTCAGTTCGTGCGGCCCGAGGACCGTGCCGGCGCGACGCTCAGGCCGGATCGCCCGCGCTTCGCCGGCCTACCAGGGCCTCGCCGACCACGCGCGTCAGTCGCTCAGGGTCCACTGGCTTCTCCACGAAACCGTCGGGGGAACGGACCTTGAACCGCTCCACCACCTGGCGCCAGTCCACGTTCTTCTGTTCCTTGATGCCCGTGACGATCACGAGGGGGATGTCGCGGGTGTCCGGTTCGCCGCGAAGCCGGACGAAGAAGTGGATGCCGCCGCGGCCCGGCATCACCAGGTCGAGGAGGATCACGTCGGGACGGCGCGCCCGGATCGCGACCTCCGCCTCCTCGGCGCTCCCCGCCGCCTCGACTGTGTACCCCGCCTCCTCGAGGATGGACGACAGGTACCTCCTGAGGTCCGCCTCGTCGTCAATCACGAGCGCGCGTCGGGTTTCCATGGGTTTCCTCCTCACCTTGCCAGGAATACCATCGAGTCCATGATGACCATGAACATGCTACCATTTCGCGCGGTCCGACGACTCGTCCGGAGCGTTCGCATCGGCCAGACCCGTCACGTCCCGGAAAACGTCTTCTCGCTGACGAACCGGTACGTCCCGGTCGCGAGGAGGAGCCGCGCCAGCACGGACTTGATCCCGACCGTGGCGAAGACCTCCTCGGGGACGACACCGGCGATGACGACCTCGGCGGAGCCGACGGTGCGGACCGGCGCCCCCCCGGCGAGGTCCGCGAGGACCCGGTCGCGGACGGCCAGGACGGTCCGCCCTCGCCCGTCGCGCCTCAGGACCATGCCCGCGCGCGCTTCCTCCAGGTCCAGGGCGAAGCACGGGACTCCGGTCTCGAGCGACAGGAGGGCCGCGAGTCGCTCCGGGCCGCTTTCCTCGGGGAACGCCCCTCCGCCAAGGATCGAGGTCGCCAGGACCTCGGCCGTGCCGGGCTCTCCGAGAAGCCGCGCGACCGCGGGGGCCGCGGTGCGCCAGGGGGCCGTTTCCTGGCCGAGGCGCGCCAGGGTGCCCCGGATCGCCGATCGGACCGGCCCCTCGTCCGAGGACCCCACCGGGGCAAGCCGGGCCACGTGGACCCTCCACCCGGGGACCTGGACGGCCACGGCCGGCACCGTGACCTCCCCGGTCGGGAGCGGCGCGGGGGCCGGCACGTCCGGCGGTGTCCGGGGCATCGGGCGGATTCCATCACTGGAGCGCCCGCTTCGCTCCCTTGGCAGGTCCACGAGGAACGTGGTCCCCAGGCCGGGTTCCGAGTCCAGATGGATGTGGCCGCCGTGCGCCTGGACGATGTTGTGCGCGATGAAGAGCCCGAGCCCCGTGCCCTCGGTCCCCTTGGACGAAAAGAACAGGGTGAAGGCCTTCTCGCGGGTCTCCGTGTCCATGCCGATGCCGTTGTCCGTGATCTCGAAACGCACCGTGTCCGCGCGGCAGTCCGCGATCGGGAGGCTCCAACCGCCCGACCCGCGCCCCCCCACCCGGAACCGGACGTGGTGCGCGGGCTTGTGTGGGTCAATGCGGCAGGCGTCGAGGGCGTTCTCGACCAGGTTGACGAGCATGGCGCGCACGGCGCGGGGGTCCGCCTCGAAGGTGCCGGCCTCCGGGGTCGCCTCGACCCGCAGGTCCACGCCCAGTTCCCGGGCGCGGCCCTCGACCAGCCCCGCGACCTCGCGCACCAGGACCGCCGCGTCCACCGGCTCCCACTGGGGCACCCGCTCCTTCGCGTAGTACAGGATGTTCAGGACCATGCCCCGGATCCGGTCCACGTTGCGCTCGACCATCTCCCAGCCCTTGCGCAGGCGGTCCGGGTCGTTTTTCTTCAGGGCCGAGTTCACGAGGTAGCGCCCGCCGTCGAGCCCGGTCAGCAGGCCCTTGATCCCGTGCGAGATCGAACTGATCAGCAGGCCCACGGACTCGAGTTGAGACTGCAACTGGCGCACCGGCGTGATGTTCGTGCTCATCTCCATCACGTACCGGATGTCGCCCCGGTCGTCGCGGATCGGCGCGGCATACACCAGGACATTCAGCCGCTCCCCGCCGAGCGAGGTCACGACCTCCTCGCTGCGGTGTACCTGCCCGTCCTCGAAGGTCCTCTGGACCGGACAGTCCAGGCAGGGGTCGGCACGGTGTTTGTACACCTCGTAGCACAGGCTGCCAGTGCGATCGCCGAAGTCCTCCCGGAACCGGCGGTTGGCCTCGACGATGCGCAGGTCCCGGTCCTGGATGGAGATGTAGCAGGGGACTTCCTCGAACAGGAGGCGGTAGCGGGCGTCGCGCTCGTCTGGCACCTTGCTGCCCCCCACTCACCTCTCGGAAGTCTCTGGCCTTCCGTCGTGCGGGCCGACCTCGAGGACCTTGCGGACGTTGACCAGCAGCGTCTCCTCCGAGACCGGCTTGTCCAGGTACCCCTCCGGCGGGGGCACGGGCCGCTCGTAGATCAGTTTGCGCAGTTCCGGTTTGCCCGTGATGATGACCACCGGGACGCCCTTCAGGGCCGGGTCCTTGCGCATCTCCGCATAGACCTGGCCCCCGTCGCGGCCGGGCATGTTCAGGTCCAGGGTCACGAGGTCCCACCGCTCGGCGCGGGCCATCGCGAGCCCCCGGTCCCCGTCCGGCGCGATGCCGACCTCGGCCCCGTTGTCCTCGAACACCGCGGACAGGAACGCGCACACGTCCGGCTCGTCGTCCACGACCAAGATGCGGCGCCCCGCGAGCGGCTTCTTCAGGGCCTCGGCCTCGGCGGGGACCTCCACCGCGGCCTTGTGCTCGATGACTAGGGCGTTCGCCACCAGGTTCACGAGTTGAGTGACCTTCATGTCCAGTTTGTAGTGGCGGATCAGGTCGCTCAATCCGTCCACGCAGTTGTGGCAGGACGTGACGACGACCTTCGCGCCCGTGGCCTTGAGTTGCTCGGCCTTGATGCGGGCCGAGTGCAGGCGGCGAGGGGTGTATTCCGACATGGACATCGCCCCGCCCCCGCCCGTGCAGCAGTAGTTCTCGGCCCGGTTGGGATACATCTCCCGGAACTCGCTGCACACGAGCGAGATCAGTTCCCGCGGCTCCTCGAACAGCCCGCATGACCGCGCGTTGTTGCACGAGTCGTGGAACGTCACCGGTTCAGTGTTGCGAGACGGGTCCACCTTGATCCGGCCCTCGCGGATGTACCGCAACATCGTGATGACGGAAGATTCCATCTCGAACGGGATGTCCACGCCCGCCCAGTTCGGTCCCTCGCAGCGCGTGGACCGGTACCCGTGGCCGCACTCCGACATCACGAGTTTCCGGCCCCGCAACTCAACGACCTTCTCATAGACGCGCCGCGCCACGGCCCCGCCCAGTTCGTCGTCCCCCGAGAACAGGCCGAAGTTCGTCATGTCCCAGCCCTCGGAGGGCATGGTCCAGTTCTCGCGCGCCACGTGGAAGATCTTGGCCGCGTCCGCGATGGTCCGCGGGTCGTACTTCACCTCGCGCGGATTGATCGTATAGACGATTTCACAGTCCATCTTGTCAATCGGGATCCGCACGGACGGGTCTTCCAGTTCCGACTGGAGTTCCTCCTCCATCCACTGGAGCGTCTCGATGTAGTCCTCGGGCAGGACCCCCATCTGGTTGCCGATCTCCCACTGGTCCTTGCTGACCACCGCGACGCCCTCGGGCATGATCCCGACCGACACCAGCAGCCCGCGCACCATCCGGTTGACCACGGCGAAGTCCACGCCCATCGGACAGTTGAAGGTGCAGCGACGGCAGTTCGTGCACTTGCCGAACGCGATGTCCTTCAGTTCCTCGAGTTCCTCGTCCGTGAAGATGGACTTCGCGCCTACCCACCAGGGCAGGACCCGGCCGGTCCAGTCCATGTGGCGCTTGAAGACCTTGCGGATGCGGTCCGCCTTCCAGGCCGGGGCGTAGGTCACGTCCCCCGGGTTTGCGAGCACGTAGTGACACGAGTTCGTGCACATCCCGCAGTGGACGCAGGCCACCAGGGACCCCGCGATCTGCCGGTTGACCTTCTGCGCCATGCGCTCGAGGACCTTCCGGGCCTTGTAGGACCGTACCCGCTCGTGGTTCATGTTCGTGCTCCCGTCGCTTCTGTTGTGCTACCGCTGCCCGTGGGTCTGGGCCCAACCGGGCCCGCTGCGGACCATGGGGTACACTCCGCGATGACCGAGTGTCCGCCCCAGATAGAATCGTGTTATCGGATAATACAAGTAGTGTGAAATCTTGCTGAACGGGACATAGACCAGGAAGAACGCCGTGAGCCAGAAATACGTCAACAGGATCCATTCCGGGACGCCCCGGTTCGGGCTCGCGAAGAAGGCGAAGCCGAACCATACGGTGAGGAGAACCAGCGAGAAGTAGTCGTCGGGCGTGCTGATCGCGCGCAGGTAGGGGTCGGACACGCGGCGAATAATCCGCATTACACCGACTACGAACGCCACCCCAATGACCGCCTGGAACAGCGTCACGAGCCACGGGTTCCGGTCGAGGAGGCCCGGGCCGTACGGGATCACGAACGACAGGGCGATGGCCGCGGTCACCCCCAGGTGGAAGAGCACGAACTGGGCATACAGGAACGGCTTCGTGCGCGTGCTCTCCATGGCCCAGGGCATGGCGATGTTGGCCCAGGAGTACAGGATGCCCCGGGTGGGCGTGGTCCCGGGCCGGCCGGTCGGGGGCTGGCGGTCGCGACCCGCCTTGAATCGCCGGAAGATCCACAGGAGGCGCGTCGCATAGACCACGGCCATGAAGGCCAGGGTCACCTCCTGGAGCGTGTGCTCCGCAAAGTGCAGAGATTCGCTCATCCAGGTTTCCTCCTCTGTCGCATCACCGGGTTGCCTCCAGCGCCCGCCGGAACGTGGCAAACTCGCGCCCGTCGTTCAGGCAGACGATCACCTCGCTCAGACCGGTATTCCCGTTCAGGTACTCGTGGATCGCCTCCAGCGTGACCCGCGCGCACACGGGGAGTGGGATGCCGTAGAACCCGGCCCCCATCGCGGGAAGCGCGAGCGTCTTGACGCCCTTCTCGTCGGCCCGGCGCAGAGCGCTCTGCACGGTGGTCCGGAGGCGGCCCTCCAGGTCCTCCTCCTGGAACCGGGGTCCCACGGCATGCACGATGTACCGGGCCTTCAGGTTTCCGGCCTCGGTCACCACGGCCTCGCCCACCGGCAGCGGCCCGGTGCCATTCAGGGCCTCCTGGACCTTGGGGCCGCCCCGCACCGCGATGGCGTTGCCAAAACCCGCCCCGAGTTTCAGGTCCGGCTGCGCGTAGTGCACGAAGGCATCCACGTCGAGGGCCGTGAGGTCGCCCTTGATCAGGCGTAGCGTCTTGCCGTTCACCGTCTTCTCGACCGGGCTGGTGTCCACGAGCAGCGGGTTCATCGAGGTCCTCCACGGTCATGGTCCGGAGGCAGGTTGCACGTCCTGCAACCGCCACCCCCAAACAGTGCGCCAGCGGTTGCACCGGTTGCAACCCGGGAACCGACCGGGCACTGACATTGGTCACCCGGGGGTTTTGGCGGGACATGGCACCCACATCCCCCTTCTCCCTCTTCGTGGACGTGCACGTGGACGTGGACGTGGACGTGCGCGGGATCGAGTCGAGATCCATCGTTTCGTCCACGTTTGCGTCCACGATCACGTCCACGGGAAGAAACCTCGACAGTGCTGACGGCTCACCATTGATGACCGCCCTCCTCCGTCCTACACTCCCGGTGACCACCACGGGAGGGCATCACGATGGGGACGCCGCGGTTCAGGCTCTTCCGCACCGAAGATATTTGGGCGATCTGGCTGGGGCTCGGGATCATCGCCGTGGCCATGGCGTTCTTCTGGGCCGGGTCGAGCCTGAAGCCGTTCGCGGTGACGCCGGGGACCTGGTCGTCCGCGGGCGAGGTCGCGGCGGATTTCGCGAGGCACTGGACCGGATACCTGGTGATCTTCTTGGGATTCGCGGCGGTGTTGACTGGGAGCATGAGGGCGATGGGGACCCCGGTCAGGGCGTTCCTGCCCGGGTTCGCGGGCCTGTTCGCCGGGGCGCTCGCGGTCTTCTACCTGGCCGGGTGGACCGTGATGCAGCGCTACGACCTGGGTGCCCCCCTGCTTGCCCTCGTGGTGGGCCTGGTCCTCGGCAACCTCCGGCCCGCGCCGACGTGGTTGCGGCCGGCCCTGCGCACGGAGTACTACATCAAGACGGGAATCGTGCTCCTGGGGGCCACGCTCCCGCTGACCCTGATCGCCCAGGCCGGTCCCATCGCCTTCGTGCAGGCGACCATCGTCTCTGTGACGACGTGGCTCACGATCTTCCTGGCGGCGACGCGCCTGTTCGGCCTGGACCCGCGCTTCGGGGCCGTGCTCGGTACGGGCGGGGCCGTGTGCGGGGTGTCCGGGTCCATCGCGGTCGGGGGGGCGGTCAAGGCGGACAAGGAGCACATCTCCATCGGGATCGCGGTGGTGTCCGTGTGGGCCGTCGTGATGATCTTCGTGCTGGCCTTCGCGACCAAGGCGATGATCCCACCAGCCGGGGCCGAGGCGAGCGCGTGGTGGCACCTCTCGCCTGGCGAGGCCGGGGCGTGGGTGGGGACCTCGGAATACGCGGACGCGGCCGGGTTCGCGGTGGTGGCGGAACTCGCGAAGGACCACGGGGAGGTCCCGATCCACGCCTTCACCCTGATGAAGGTGATCGGCCGGGACATCTGGATCGGGATCTGGGCGCTCGTGCTGTCCGTGGTGTCCGTCGTGTTCTGGGAACGAAAGGGCGCCGCGCGCGGGCCGAAGGGCCGCGTGGGCGTGTCGGTCGTCTGGGAACGGTTCCCCAAGTTCGTCCTCGGGTTCTTCGCTGCCTCGGTCTTCATGAGCGTGGTCGCGGCCTTCCCGCCGGAGTCCGCGCGTGGCGGGACGGCCGCGCAGGCGGGCGCCGTCTCGGGCCTGACGCCGCCGCCCCGGGACTCGGACTGGTTCGAAAAGGAGTTGAAGCCCCGTGCGATCGGCCCCATCAAGAAACTGCGCGAGTGGGCCTTCGTCCTGTGCTTTCTCAGCATCGGGCTCTCGACGCGCTTGAGGGAACTGGCCACGTTCGGATTGAAGCCCTTCTGGGCCTTCACGATCGGGGTCGTGGTGAACGTGCCCCTGGGGTACGTGCTGACCACGAGGGTGTTCTCGTCGTTCTGGAGGGCGTTGCAGTGAACCCGTCGCGCGAATTGTCCTGCGCCTCGTGCCGCCATTTCGAGGACGACCCGGGCGCGTTCGAGCGGTCGTTCCCGGGCCTCCTCGCCCTGGGGTCGGGTCGCGGGGACGCGCGTGGAGACCAGGGGTTGTGCCGCGTCCACGCGTGCATGGTCACGCCGAACTGCACCTGCGAACTGCACAGTTCCACAAAATCCATCATGGTTCTGGTGAACGGGACCCGCGAGGATCGCCAGGCGGCGTTGCGAGGGGCGGTAGCCCCTTCCCCTTTCCGGAGGACGGAGTTATGAAACTGTCCACGCGAGGACGATACGCCACGCGGGCCCTGCTGGACCTGGCCCTGCACGGGACGGGCACCCCGATCAGCCTGCGCGAGATCGCGGAGCGGCAGGAGATCTCGGCCAAGTACCTCGACCAGATTCTGAGCCAGTTGCGGCACGCGGGTTACCTGCGCGCGAGCCGCGGGTCCCGGGGCGGCTTCCAGATGACCGCGGACCCCGCCTCCCTGACGCTCCTCGACATCGTGACCGCGGTCGAGGGCCGCACGGCCATCGTGGACTGCGTGCTGGACCCGACCCGCTGCGACCGCGCGACCGACTGCGTGACGCGCGAGGTCTGGCAGGAGGTGACCCGCGCGATGGAGGGGGTCTTGCGCGGCATCACGCTCGCCGATCTGATGCGCCGAGCACGCGAACGGCATCCTGGTCCAGCGTAGTCCGTAGTCTGAGTTTCAGACATTTCCGGAAGAACCACCTCTTCGCGGGCTCCGACGATAGGGCTCGACGGGCCGCGGTCCTGTCCCCCGTAACCACTCGACCAAGGCCCCTTGGCGACAGGCAGTGGGTGGGCGAGGATGCCGTCCGGAAGGTGACAAGCATGGACGGCATCAATAGAAGCCATTGGTCGAGGTCGAGGGTCTGCTCTCAAGGACAGGCGAAGGAGGGACTGCAGGCATGGGCGGCGAGGGGGCGGCCCATGGCCGAGTATGCGAGGACCCACGGGCTGTCGGAGAAGCGCTTGTGGGTCCTGGAAGAAGCGGCTCCAGGGCCTCTGGCTTTGAGCCCGAGAGGACCCTGGACGCCCAGGCCGCCCCATGGGCCCCGGTCCGCTTCCTCTCCCTTTCAGAAAGATTTCCTTCATGACGCAACGATGCCCACTCGACGGGATTGATCGTGACGCAACTCGCGGCTTTGACACACGTGGCCCGTAGGACTACGATGAGGTTCGGTGGCAGTTGCGGCGTGAGGTGATGCGTGCCGGGCGCCAGGAAAGCGAGCGTCTATCTCGAGACGTCCGTCGTCAACATGTACTTTGAGGAACGAGTCCCGCCGCTCATGGAGGTGACACGGCAGTTCTGGTCAGTCGTACTCCCCAAGATGAACGGTTTCGTGTCGGACATGGTGATCCTCGAGGTCGATGCCACGAGGGATGCAGGGCTCAGGGGCCGTCTGGGGGCGCTGATCTCGGAGTTCCCCGCCCTGCCGCTGACCGAGGAAGCCCGGGCGCTGGCTGCGGCGTACCTCAGGCAAAGACGCCTGCCCGAGCCCGACGCAATTCACGTGGCCATCGCCTCGCTCGAGGGCATGGACTACATCGTGACGTGGAACCTCCGCCATCTGGTCAAGCCGGGGACACAGGCGGTCGTCCGACGCGTGAACATGGAACAGGGCCTGCCGGTGCCGCTCACCGTCACTCCGGAGGACTTCTTCGAGGAGGAATAGGCGTGCCGAAAGCGGTTCCCACAGATGCCGAGAGGAAGGCGGCGAGAGAAAAAGCCATGCGCGAGTTCCCTGGCAACCCGTCGCTGCAGGAACTCCATTTCGTCCGCTACCTGTTCGAGCTGGAATGGCGATCGATGACGACCAGCGAGATCCTGGCGGAAGTCCTGCGGGCGAAGAGGGATCTCAACTTGCGGGGACCGGCGCCCGGGGTCTCGGACAGCGGAAACGGGTGAGGAGACTGGTCACGCCCGCTGTCGAGGCGCACCCACAAGAGCCGCCGTGTCCGCGGGGCATGAGGCCCCTTCCGGCAACGATCTCAACCCCCCGACGACGTCCGACGGGCCGAGGACGGCATCGCCTTTGCGCCGGCCTCCGCCCCCGAGCCTTCGTCCATACGGCCACCCGTAAACGCTCGACGATCCGCTCTGGACCTGGGGCGGGGCGGGTGTTCAAACTGTGGGCGGGCGGGGTGCGTGGGGATGCGGGAGGTCGGGGCCGGGCAGGACGCGGCGGTGCGGACACTCGAAAGACGCGAGGTTCCTGGACATGGACTGGGTCGGTTGGACGTTGGAGACCGTGCGGACCCTACGGCGGCCCGGTGGATGGCCGGGGTCATGACGGGCTCTATCGCACCCTTCATCTGCTGTCCGAAGCCAGTCCACAGCGCACCCATACCTGACAAGGTGCCGCCGCCCCGGCCAGCTTCTTGCCAAAATCCACCACCGACCCGAGGCGCCCGACGGACCGGGCTACTTCGGTTGCAGGCCGCGAGACCATGTCCCGGAGGGCCACCACGATCCCGAGACTCATCAGGTCCGCTTGCGAACTCCGAGGGATTCCAGTAGAGTCAAGGTGATGGAGACGCTTCTCATCGTCGTCATCCTGTGGATCACTATCTCCATGGTCGTCACTTTCGGTTTCACGTCGCCCGCCGACCTGTTCGGCTCTCGGAGGCGTTCATCTCCGCCCGAGAATCGCGGCGAAGGCACTGACTAGAGCCGCCATCGCGCGACCGTAACCGCTCAACGATCCGCTCTGGACTTGGGGCGGGGCGGGCGTTCAAACGGTAGGGGGGCGGGGTGCGTGGGGATGCGAGAGGTCGGGGCCGGGCAGGACGCGGGGGCGCGGACACTCGAAGGACGCGAGGTGCCTGGACATGGCCTGGGTCGCTTGGACGTTGGAGACCTTCCGGACCCTACGGCGGCCCGGTAGGGGGAAGGACCAAGGTCTCAATGAGGTGGGTTCCGGGGGAGGAAAGTTCCTATCCACTTCACGGTCGATACCTGGCCAAGGAGGCCGTGTGGCTGATGATACCTCTTGCCACAAGGGCGCGGCACCCCGCCCGGTAGAATCAACAGGAATGCGCTTCCAAGCTCTGATTCGACACGTGCAGGCGTATGTATTCCGCTGTTCCCCCGAGCGGCATGACAGGGCTCCATGGCACCTATGGATTCTCGGCATGTCGGTGGCTCTGCTGCGTTTCCTGCCATTCCTTCGAGCCCAATCGCTGGGTTCGGGAGGGGAAGGTGGCCTGGTGTGGCTACCGATTGGGTACATCCCCAAGGACTTCCTTGCGTACGTTGCGTTCATCAGGCAGGTAGCCGAGGACGGTTCGGCGCTGCTGGTGAACCCTTTCACGACCGAGCCGCAGGACGGGAGGTTCATCCTGCTTCTACACCAAGCCCTCGGGATCGTTACCGGCTGCACGGGCCTCGATCCTTTCCTGGTGCTGGAGCTGTCCCGATTCCCATTGACCGTGGCGTTCTTCCTGGTCTTGTGGTGGTTTCTGGGACCAGTCATGGCGGGCCGGCGGGAGCGCGGTTGGGCTTGCGTGCTGGTTGCGTTTTCGGGTGGTTTGGGGTTCGTGGTGCGCGCTGTGGCCGGCTTGCTGCCAGCCGACACCGCGGAAGTGGCCACCCAAGACCTCTGGCAACTCTACGGATGGAGCACGTTCGACGCGATGTTCAATCCGCTGTGGATCGCCGGCTTGACCTTGGCACTCCTCGCCTTGCGCCCACTCATTCATCCCGGCGAATCGGCCACGGTGAAGGACCGAGTCCTTGCCGGGTCCATTCTGGTACTGATGTGGTTTATACATTCGTATTCGACGCTCGTGGTACTGTCGATCACCGCAGCCCTGGTCCTGACCGAATGGTGGTCCACCGGCCGTTTCCCATACGGGCGTGCAAGGTCCATCGCCGGTCCGATCGGCGCTGCCATCGTGGTCGTGGCTGCCATCACGTGTTGGCAGATGCAGGATGAGGTTTTTTCGTCCTCGACGCGAGGCGTTTTCGGCAGCCAGACTGCGCCGGTCTTCTGGTACCCTCTGACTCTTGCAGTACCTGGCCTCCTCGCATTGCGGGGTTGGCGTTCGTGGCGAATCTCGTGCCATCCCTGGCGCCTCCCGATGGCGGCGTGGTTGCTGGCGGTTGCCCTGCTGCACTCCTCGCCGGTTCTCAACGGATATCACTTTGTGTATGCTCTGCACCTGCCTGTCTGTATCCTGGCGGCCTCAGCGGTTCCAGCGGCGCTCGATTGGTCCCGGACCGTGATCGGAAGAAGGATGGGACCGGCGGTCCTGGTGGTCCTTGCCTTCTCTTCTAGCCTGGCATCGACCATCGAAGCTGTGGCAGGCGTGGAACAAGAGAGCGCCGTCCCTACGTATGCGAAGGAGATCATGCTTGGCCTGGAAGGGCTTCCGGTTGGGAATGTGCTCGCCCCTGCCCAGATAGGAAATCTGATCCCCGCGTTTACACCTCACCGGACCTTCGTTGGACACTGGTTCCTTACACCGGACTTCCGTTCGAAGGAGGACGAGTATTGGAGGCTCGTCAGGGACCCGAGAGGGCACCTGGGAAGGTTTCGCGAGCTTGTCGAGAATCAGAACATCCGTCACCTCGTGGTGCCGGAGTTCGCGGCCGGGGCTGTATCCAGTGCGTTCCCCGGCCGTTTGCATGAGGTCACCAGAGCGGATGGGCTAGTCTTGCTGACGCAGGCTGGGAGAGACGGCGGCACAGGGAATTGACCAGCCCTCGTGTACGGCCGGTCCGCCGACCGGGGGGGCCGCCGGGGCCTGACCACGCCATATGCCGGAGCGCGGGGTGGCGATCGTCGAGGTCGAGACGATTTTTCACCCCGACGCTTTTTCCCAGAAGAGATTCGACGGCGATGTGGCGTTGCGACCTGGGGTTGGAGCGCATTGTTGGCTCGGGTGGGGCGGCTTGGCACGCGAGAGTACCCCACCGTCCCTACCCGTGAGCCGCAACATCCGGACGGACACAGGGACCTGGATGCGACCTTCGGGGTCAAGAAATCCCACGGGACCGAGGACGATGGGAAGCCTTGGCCGTACGTCATCAAGTGGTTTGGCTACAAGGTGCATGTCCTCGTCGACGTCTTTCACGGGACTGTCCTTGCGTGGAAGGTCACGCAAGCCTCGCGGTCGGATGTGAGAGAGGTGTTGCCACTGGTGCAGCAACTCGAAGAACCACAGCTGGAGATCGCATCTCGGGCGAAGACCTTGACGGGGGACAGAGGCTACGACTCTGGAAAGGTGAACGAAACGCTCCACGAGGAACGCGGGATCAAGCCGATCATCGACACACGCAAGACCTGGAAAGACGAGGCGACTCGACCCCTCTTTCCCGACCGGGCAGACTCGTTCATCAACACGGCCATCGGCCTGCTCCATCTTGCAGGCGCGACCAACTTTGCCAAGGTCACCCGGAGTTGCGCGAACGACTCCCGCACCGCCCTCCGGCTCATCGGCGTGTAGCAGGGGCTCGGTTCCGCTCACCTTACGGACAACCTGGCTCCGCGACTCCGACGGTATGGGTACGACTTGCCGGCATTCCACCTGGCCCCATCACGCTCGGGTCCACCCCGTCCCAACGGCCAGAGGATGGACCGGAACCGACCGGACCGAGGACGGCGCCGACCCCCAATGCCGTTCGGATAACGCGCAACTGCTTGGAATCGTTGCGGTCCAGCGCGAACGCCGTGGAAACGAGACCTGGAGGCGCGACCTCCGCTCGCGCCGGCTGCGCGGCCTCCGGGCCGCGCCGACGACGCGGTTTCGCTTGGCGACTGGACGTCGCGGAGCCGCCGCGAGCCGGAATTTGCGGCTCCAGGGTGGAACCACGAAATGCCATAACATGATAGGGCGTTTCGCCAAAAGTGAACGGCATTGCGCCTACCCCGGGCCGTGCATCAGCGGACTTCGGCAAGTCCCTGTTTGCGCGGTCCGTGTTGAGGTACTGATCAAGACTCGATCGCGATGACCCTTTTTGTTCCTGTATCCGTCCTCGCGAATCGGCTACCATCGCCTCCATGGACCCCCGACTGCGACAGGCCGCGCCGACCGTGATCAGCGCCACGAGCATGTTCCTGGCGCTCGCGTCCTGCGTCCTGGCCGCGTTGGGACGGGTCGAGGCCGCCGCATGGGTGATCATCTACTGCGGGTTTCTGGACAAACTCGACGGCATCGCCGCGCGAGCCCTCGGCGTCAGTTCCCCCTTCGGCATGGAGATGGATTCCTTCTCGGACTTCACTGCGTTCGGGGTCGCGCCGGCCCTTCTGGTGTGGTTCGCCGCGTCGGAACTGGCTGGGCTCCCCGCGGCGTGGGTCGCGGCATCGGCCTTCACGTTCCCCTTCCTGGCCGCGGTCCGCCTGGCCCGGTTCAACCTGGTCACCCACTCGGACCCGGAGTGCTTCACCGGGGTCCCCACCACCTTCACGGCCCTGCTCCTCGCGTCCCTGTTCCTGACCGTGCACGACCTCGGGCTCGGCGAGGAGGGCTCGCTGTTCCTGGTCGCGGTCATGCCCGGGCTCGCGGTCCTGATGGTCACCCGGCTGCGCATCCCCAAACTGAAGCCGCGCCGAAGCCGGGCCTTCAACGTGTTCCAGGTCGGGACCGCCCTCGTGGTCCTCGCCCTGTCCGTGCTCCAGGTCCTTCCCGAGGTGCCGCTCGCCGTGGGCATGGGCTACCTGGTCATCGGGGCCCTCGTGGGTCGCCGGACGTGCTGGCCCGGCGGGTCCGTCCCCGCGACCTCGTCCGGAAAGTGACCGGAGGCGACCCGGGCTCCTTTCCGCGTTTCATCCTGCCCCGGATGGATCCGCGATGTCGGCCGATGCAGCACTGCTGCGGTCGTCAATGGGGTTCGGAAATGTACTTTCAGAATGAAAGTGTTCATTCTCGGTATATTCAAAGAGACCGGACACCATTCGAGGGGGGCGTCGCACGCCCACTCTTGGCACTCGAACTCTTGGATTTCTCGTGCCAATTCACCGCCCACGGCGACCGCGTTTCGGTCGCGTCGCCATCCGCGCAACAGCGCGGACGGCTCTCCCCCGGAAAAAATGCTTGACAAATCCGTCGTCGCGCCTAGACTACGTTGCCTTCTCCGGGGAGTCTCCACGACCCGGGGGGCGCGATGAAATCTGGAGATGAGGTCTCCATGCCGACGATCAACCAGCTGGTGCGCAAGGGGAGGACCCCCCCGCGCTCGAAGACCAAGGCCCCGGCCCTGGTCCGGTGCCCGCAGCGGCGCGGGGTCTGCACCCGCGTCTATACGACGACGCCCAAGAAGCCGAACTCGGCCATGCGCAAGGTCGCCCGCGTCCGCCTGACCAACGGGTACGAGGTGACGGCCTACATCCCGGGGGAGGGCCACAACCTGAGCGAGCACTCGCAGGTCCTGATCCGGGGCGGGCGTGTCAAGGACCTCCCCGGCGTGCGCTACCACATCATCCGCGGGACCCAGGACACGAAGGGGGTCGAGGCCCGGCGGCGCAGCCGATCCAAGTACGGGGCGAAGCGGGTCAAGGGCGTGGTGTAGGACGGTGGGAGATCAGCGAGGGCAAGAGGCCGCGCAGGAGTGACCGATGCCGAGACGGAGAGTCATCGCCAAGCGCGAGGTCCGGCCGGACCCGAGGTTCAACGACGCGCAGGTCGCCAAGTTCATCAATTGTTTGATGATGCGTGGGAAGAAGGCTGTGGCCGAGCGCATCTTCTACGAGACGATGGACCTGATCGCGAACCGGACCAGGGAGGACCCGCTCAAGATCTTCCGGCGCGCGGTCGAGAACGTGAAACCCCAGGTCGAGGTCAAGTCCCGGCGCGTGGGAGGCGCCACGTACCAGGTCCCGGTCGAGGTCCGACCCGAGCGGCGCACGGCCCTCGCCTTCCGCTGGATCATCGGGTACGCGCGTGGCCGCTCCGAGAAGGGCATCGTGCAGAAACTGACCGCGGAACTGATTGACGCGTTCAACGGGCGCGGGAACGCGGTGAAGAAGAAGGACGACACGCACCGCATGGCCGAGGCCAACAAGGCCTTCGCGCATTATCGGTGGTGAGGATTCTGCGATGCGAGGGCTCTTGCTGGATGATCGGATGACTCGGAGGGCATCGCGGAATCCGAAGGCCGCGCAAAGCGCGGCCCGCTGGAGCGTAGCCCGTCGGGCGAGCGAAGCGGGGGTGGGGGGTGGCGGAGGCGCGCCGGAAG
>FWPU01003913.1_pt1 | contig 36059 bp, 29 predicted proteins | sample 2228361 | NCBI WGS metagenome assembly FWPU01 (sample SAMEA103939777, study PRJEB20133) | metagenome
CTAAAAGCAGGCTGAACCGCAAACGAGTCTGCTTCAGCAGACTTTCGTTCTGGCGTCTTAGACACCGAATTCGATTCGGTGGCAACAGGGCGGCAAATTCTGCGTAATGCACCCACCGGCTCTTAGAACTGTTCTCCTGGGGTCAGGGGTCAGTGATCGCTTTGCCGTACTTTCGCTCCAGTTCTTCCCGCAAGTCTTGCATGACGACACCTTGGCTGCCTTCGGCGGTTTCTGTGACTTTTTCGACCTGTCCGTCCAGACGGCGTTCGTAGCGTTCGCGGGTTGGGTCGGCGAGCAGGGGCAGGTAACGCCCGTCAATGTCCTCGTACACGTCATAACGCCCCAGCGACGGTTGGTCAGAGACATCTCCCTTGACCACTTCAAGGCGTCCGTTTTGTTTGACAAGGTGAAACGCGCCATCCGAAGATTCAAAGCCAACGAAGAAGTGCGAAAAACGCTTGATGAACAAGTCGGCATTGTAGGGATGGAGCCGCCGCTGTCCCTGACATTCGACCTCTTCAAACAATCGGTTGCGCACAATGCGGAACGCTTTGCGCTCGCGTCCCAATGGGATCTTCGATACGAACGAGTCTGGGCTGTGGGTAAACAAAAAGTTGCGACGACCGGACTCCGCGATTTTGGAGTAGGAGGTGTGGACAGCGCTGCCATCGTGGTCGACGTCGTGAATGACGGTGCCCTCATCGTAGGCGCGCGTCGCCTCCTCATAGCGCTCGCGGCTCCACGTATATTCAACGTAATCGTTGATGTCACCGTAGACAATGGGCGCGCTGCGAAACTGCCGCTGCGTCATGCCCAAACGCTGCGGATGACGTTCCTCGCACAACGCACGCCACAGGTCAAGGTCGTAAACGGTATCAGAACTGAACAGCAACCGTTCGTTTGCCGTGCGAAACTCATAGCCAAACGTCGGCGGACCGTGCCAGCACGGTCCTTTCAGCGGACGCACGGTCAGTCCCGCCTCTTCGTCCACGAAAGCGTTTTGTTCCGCCTCATAAAAACGTCGGTCGCTGAAAACATAAAACAGTTCCGGCTCCACCCACGCCTTGAGAATGGGGTCTTTGAAAAGCATCCTCGGGCGGTTGGCTTGGGGATGGATGACGACCTTGGCTTGCGCGGGGCTGACCGGCTCGCCGGAAGGATCCACGACGCGCCACGTCCAGCCTTCTTTCGCGCCCGGCGGTCGGAGGGGGGCGATGCGATAGATGGCTCTCGGTCCAATCAGCGTTTGCTCCACGAACGTTGAATAAGGCGTTTCGATAATGTGTTTCTGGTCCAGCGACAGCGTGCGTTCCAGCGCGGCTTTGGCGTTTTTTTCCCATTCTTCGTGAAGGGTTTCCGTCGTGATGAGGCGCAGGCGGTGGGGGATGTGAGGCGAATAATACATGAACAAGGCAACATCCGTGAACCAGCGGCGATGGTCTTCGTGCGAATGGGTGGCGAAAAAACCGCGCACTCTGCCGATGCCTTCGTAGCCCAAAAAATTGAACAACGGTCCGCCCATGTCCAAGACGTACTGCGAATCCTTGACGGTGATACAGTAGCCGATGCTCTTGCCGGTGCGCGAAAACGGACCGGAATCGCCGATGAAGTCGACGCGGATGCCCTCGTTCACAACGCGCTCACCCATAAATTCCCCAACCTTCAAAAATCCTCTAATATCACCTGTCCGTCTATGATTTTGAAGCCGACGATTTGGAGTTCCCACGTCGGGTCAAGATTGTGCGTCAGTTTGCGGTCATTGGTGACGACATAGCAGCCCAGTTCTTTTGCTTCGCGCGCGATGACGTCGTCCGCCGACGTGCCCGAAGGAACAAAACGAATCTCGCCCCGCTGCGCCAACCGCATCAACTCCTCCCGCTGGTCAATTTGATACGGCAAGCTGGCGTCCGCGTAAATGAGAATCGGAAAGAAGTCCAGCGCGCGCAACGCATCGCGCACCGCCAAGATGTTCCGCAGTTGCGCCTGTCCGCGGCGGTTCTTCTCAGCGTGCGCGACGTTGGAACCGTCCACAATCACCCGCATCGTCGACTGCGTCAGGATGTAAGCATAATATCGTCCAATTTCTTTCAATCGTTGAACGACAGCGGCGAATTGCCCTCCATCCACGCGGCGCAATCGTTTCAAACTCTCCATCATTTTGAAGACAATCTCTTCTTGGTTGGTGTCCACTGCCTGGATGAGTTGGGCGATGGATATGCTGTAACGGTCGCCGTTGATGTTCCAGCGGAGCGCCGTCGCAGGGGACGGGGGAGCGGGAGAACGAGCGGGCGGGGGAACGGGAGATACAGCGGTATGGCTTCGCTTCTCTTTTTCTTCCTCTCCTTTGCTCTCTTGCTCTTGTTCGACGGCCGCCCGTCGCGCCTCCTCTAAGGCGAGCGTCAGTTGGCGCACCTGTTTCTTGAGCCTTTTGTTTTCCGTTTGCAGTTCTTGATTTTCGCGCTCAGTTTTTTGCTTTTGACGGGTGGCGCGGTCAGCTTGTTTCTCCCACGCGGCGCACGTTGCCTGGCACTCCTGCACCTGTCTTTGCAGCGCGGTTATCTGTTGAGCGACTTTGCGGTATTCGGTTTTGACTTGTTCCAATGAGCGGACGGATTCTTCGTGCTGTTGGCGCAGCGCCGCGTATTTTTGCCGCCAGCGTTCGATTTCTTCGCGCAGCGACTGTATTTCGGCGGAAGGTTGTTTATCGTCGGGGGAAACGGAGGGCGGTAACTCCCCTGAGGATTCCTCCTTGACCGCAGCGCGCGAGAACTTCTCCAGAACTTTTGCTTTGCTTTCCAGCAACTCGCGCACGGACGCCCGCTCGTCAGCGGCTAAGGCAACCGCCACCGCCCCCCCGCCCCACCGTTCGGCTAACTGCGGCAACTCCTGTCGCAGCGCGGTCACGGAACGCTGCTGCACCGCTCGCCGCACTTCGGGATTCTCTTTGTCCCACAGCACGACGACCTCCACAAGCAATTCTTCGTCTTTTTCCAGACGCTCGCGCAGCCGCCGTCGCACGAGGGGCGTGCGCAGGGAGGAAGGCTGCACTTTGAAGCCGTGAAAAACCTGCTGGCACACCGACTCGCTCTTTTTCAGCAGGCGCAGCAGTTTCGTCGGCGGGATGCCCTCCAACAGCGCCGCCAACGCTTCCTGTGGCAAAGCCGATTGATCCTGATTGACTTGGTGGATTGCAGTGTCCATGTCGGCTTGATTATATCACAGGCGGGAGGGTGGGGACAGTGGTGAGCCGTGCAGGATTCGAACCTGCGACACCCGGATTAAAAGTCCGGTGCTCTGCCACCTGAGCTAACGGCTCGTGCGACAGCAGGAATTATAACACGGCTGGATATAGTTGACAACCTCTGTTACTGTCTTCCCGAAGAGGCATTTTCCACTGCCGCAGGACGCACCCTCTCCAACCCCTTCACTTCCAACGTCGTCACCCGCTTCGTTTTGAGGTCAACGACGCGAATGAGATGGTTATTCGTGTCGGCGACGTAGAGTTTGCCGCCCGCGACGCTCAACCCGCTGGGTTCGAAGAAGAGGGGGGGATCGCCGTCCGCGTAGCCGGGTTTGCCAGTGCCCAGAAAAGTCCTTGCCTCGCGAGTGTTGGGGTCAACGCGCTTGATTTTGTGGTTGTAGGTATCAGCGACGTAGAGCACGCCGTTGTGGTGAATGATGCCGATGGGGTGCTGAAAACGCGCTTTATCGGAGACGCCGTCGGTGTCGCCGAAGTCGAAGAGCGTGTCCGTGCCCGGTCCGGCGATGGTGCGCACCAATCCGTTGGGGTCGAGGTCGACGGCGCGCACGGAACTGGATTCGCTGTCAGCAAAGTAGAGCCTCTTCCCGTCCGTTGTAATACCGCTGGGCTGGGCCATCGCCGCGTCTGCTAACGCGCCGTCAATCAGCGCCTCGCGCCCGCTGCCGGCGTAGGGGCGCACCTGCCCCACGCTCAGGTTCATCGCCCACAACTGATGGAAGCCCGCCATCGCAATGTAGAGCGTCCCCTTGTGGAGCACCAGATCCCACGGTGAACTGAGGGCGGTTTCTTTCGCTATGCCGCCGACACCGCCGTAATCCCGCGACTGTCTGCCCGTGCCCGCAATGGTCTCCACCGTGCGCTTTTGCAGGTCGGCTTTGCGGATGCTGTGGTTTTCAGTGTCAGCGATGTAAAGCGTGTCCCCGTCCAACGCGATGCCCTGGGGGTGGTTGAGTTTCGCTTTGTCAAACGCGCCGTCCTCAAACCCCGCCGCCCCACTGCCGATGACGGCTTGCACGTTCCCGTCGCTGAGGGACGCAATCACGACGCGGTTGTTGTTCGTGTCGGAGATGAGGAGCCGCCCGCTTGCCTCGTCCGCCAACACTTTTCCGGGGAACGAAAGCACCGACGGCGGCGCGGCGTGTTTCTCCAACTTGAACGAAATCGGCGTGCGGTTGAGGGCTTTGTCTTTGTCGAACGTCTCAACGATTTGCGCCACCACGCGGTCAAGCGCCTCAAAGTCCGCCTCGCCGGCGTGCATCCCGATGACCTTGCCACGCGGGTCAATGAACACCAGCGTGGGCCACGCCCGCACGCCATACTGATTCCATATCACGAACCCCTTGTCATTCACGACGGGATGCTCAATGTTGTGTCGCATCACGGCTTTGCGCACGTTCTCGGTTTCCTTCTCCGTCGTAAACTTCGCTGAGTGAACGCCGATGACGACGAGTTCGTTTTTATATTTCTGCTCCAACTTCCGCAACTGCGGAATGAGGTGCATACAGTTGATTCAACAATAAGTCCAGAAATCGAGGATGACGACCTTGCCGCGCAGGTCTTTGAGGCGGATGGGTTTGTCCGTGTTGAGCCAGTCCAATCCTTGCGGAAAATCCGGCGCGTTGACCGTTCCGATTAGTTCTCTCCTCACATCCGCACCTCCTTTTTTCTGAGCGAAAGACGCGCGCTTGCTGCACGAGGCTGTGAGAAGCAACGCCGTGATGAGCAAATAGAAATGGCAAGACCTAAAACGACCCGACCATGATTGCACGTTCACCATTTTTCCCCCTGTCGTTCTCTGCTGTCTCCCATTTTGATTGAAGAAGAGTAACCTGTCAAGAAAAACGCAAAACGGGAGAGGCAAGTTCCAGAGTCGCCGCCTTCCATTTCTGTTACTTATTGGTTCAGTGGGAGAGTGAGGCTCCTGCCGAACTCCCCTCAACGGCTCAGCGGTTGTAGTCAGGCACGGAACGGAGGGGAGTGCCGTGGGGACGCCACTCCGCTGCGCTGCGTGGCTGACTACGAGCATTTTTGGGAGAGGCTCTTGGCGGTTGGCACGGTGTGAACGTGAGCCTTCATTCCCCCCGCTCCGCCCATTTCGCTTCCAGTATGCGTCGCGCTTCGTCCAGCGGGACCCCCCAGCCCACCTCGCCCTCAGCGTCAGATCGCAGAACTTCAGCGCGAAGTTCATCAACGGTCAAGCGTCGAGTTTTCGACGGTGTCAGCACAGCAGTTGGTTCACCGTTGCTGGTCAGAACAATCGCTTCGCGTGTGTCCTTGAGTTCCTCAATGACTGACATGGGATTGACAGAGAGCTCTTCCAGCGTGACCGTCTTAGAGCCTATCCGAAAAGTGTAGCGCAGGCATCCTGCCTGCCCGCTCGCCCCCTTCCCCTCCCCTACCCTCCCCGTCAACGGGGAGGGTCGCCGTCCTCGGCGACCCCCCTGCTGCAAAGATTATAACCCGCGCTGGTCAACGCTGTCGACGTTTAACGACTCCTCGTTGTTTCATCTGCGCGACTCGCTAAATTCTCTGAGTCCCGCGTGAACCAGATGAAGGCAATGCACATCTCGTCCGTTGTCTGCTCGCCCCAGCGCACGACCTTGGGCGGGTTGTTGGGATTGCGCGGGTTCTTGGTGGAGTTGTCGTAGTAAGACGTGACGTTGATGCGTGTGCCTCTGGGCAGGGCGATGGGATTTTTGAACCAGTAGGTATCCTGCCAGTTGAAGTCCCAATCTTTCACCCACACGAGCGGCTGCTCTTTGCCGTTGGGCAGCGTGGCGGTGACTTTCATCTCGCGCCCGATGAGGTGCATGTGCGGCATGACGGAAAGGGCGTGAACGTCGGTAGAAAAACCGCCGAAGGCTTTGATTTCGTGCCGCTCCGCGCCGGGCGGAATTTGCAGGAGGAAGTTAGCGACGGGCAGAATATCCACCCGCTTCTTGACGGGACCCTTCGCAAAGTAAACGCCGATGGAGGTGCGGTCGGTTTCGGGTTTGCCCGACTTGTGATAATGAACCTGCGCCACAACCGCTGCACCCTTCGGGAGAAGAATGCCTGTGCCTTCCGGCAAGTGGCGCGGAATGTTGCCCGGCGCCCAGCCGCCCAAACCGCCGGACGGAATGAAGCCCGGTCCTCCGAACGAGGTGTAACCGGGCTGTCCGTCTTTGTCCGCCATTTGCTGGGCGCGTCCTGATGAATCGAGGAACGCGATGACATGATGCACGACGCGGCGGTTGCCCGCCCGCACGTCAATCGCGGTCACGTACTTGTCCTCGTCGAAGTTTGTCGGAAACACGAAGTAGCGGTAAACATCGCGCCCTGTCGCTTCGAGGTGGAAGTCCTTTTCCGGCGTCAGCACCATGTCGGGCGGTCCTAACGTCCAGCCCTCTGTAAACGTGGCGGGGGGCGGCGCCTCTTTGACGTCGCCTTCAGGCGCGCCCTCGTCCGCCCATGCTGCGAGAATTTCTATCTCTTTGTCAGTCAAGCGACGTTCGCCCACGTAATCCACGCCTGCTATCGCTTCCGCCTTCCACGGCGGCATGACGCGCCGCTGCGTGTAGTCCTTGAGGAGCGGCGCCCACGCCCGCGCCTGCTCGTAGGTCATCAGCGAAAACGGTCCGATTTCGCCGGGGCGGTGGCAGGACTGGCAGTGCCTCTGAAGAATCGGCAGCACATCGCGGTAGAACGTCACCTTGCCGTCTTTCTTCCGCTCGGTGTTGCGGGCAATGACGCAGCCAATCGCCTTGACCTCCGCCCGCGCCACCGGCTTGCCGGACAGAATCGCGTCCAGCGCATCGCGCAAATCATGCTGGGTCACTTTCTCCGCATCGGTATTGTCGTCAATCCGCCCGCGATAGCGCACAATGCCCTGGGCATCCAACACAATTGCCTCCGGCGTGATCTGCGCGCCCAGTTTATCCGCGAGCGCAGTGCCTTCATCTTTCACGACGGGGAAGTTGAACCCCGCCGCTTTCGCATACTGCCCCACCTCAGCGCGGCTTTCCAGCAAGTTCGAATTGACGCCAAACACTTTCACGCCCTTCGCCCCGTAGTCATTCTGCAACTTCACGAACCGCTGGGCGTATTTCTGAGAAGCGGGACATTGTTGGGAGAAGAAGAGGAACACGGTGGCTTTGAACGGCTGCAAGTCTTTCAGCGTGTAAGCCTGACCGCTCAGGTCTTTGAACGAGAGATCATCAACTTTCGTTGAAGCCCCCCCCTGTCTCGAACAAACAAATAACAACGACACAAACACCGCAACTGCACATCTCACAACACTTGAAATTCTTCTCACGGCAAGTCCTCCTGTTAGACTGGTTCAACGGCTGTCCCTTTAGACGTGAGCTGTTAAGAGCAGTTTCATTTTTCGCGCAGAGTTGCTTGAAGGGTGCGATTTGGGTTACAATCATAGGCGAAGTTCGCATCAACGCTGAGGGTTGGATGTCATTGAAGTCTGTAGGGCAACAAGGTGAACCATTGTGGCTTACACAATTAAGTTTGACAACGATGCTTTAGACGACTTGCGAGTGTTACGAAAGCGCGACCAGACAACCATATTGGACAACGTTCAACGTCATCTGACCCATCAACCTGCGGTCGAAAAAGGCACGCGCATCAAGGCGTTGGAGCAACCTGCCCTCAGTCAATTTCGGCTGCGCGTTGATGATTACCGCGTTTACTACAACGTAGATGATGAGGCGCAAGAAGTGCACATTCTGCGCGTAGTGAAGAAAGGCACACGCACAACGAAGGAGGTCACAGAGAATGAAAGTGATTGAACTGAACAAACGTCCACCATCACTGCCCCGTCTGCTGGAAGCCGTCCAGAGCGAAGACATACTGCTCACACGAAACGGTCATGCCATCGCACGGCTGGAGAAATTCACCGACGAGGACTGGGAGGACTGGCTATTTGAACACGACCCTAAAGTCATTCGTCAAGCGCAGGCAGCAAGCGAACGACTGAAGCGTGGGGAAGGCAAGACGTTGGACGAGGTAGCCAAAGCACTGAATATCATGTTACCGCGCCATGAGAAAGGAAAGAGCAATGTCCGCAAGAAAGGTCAAACCGACCGCAGTAGATGAAGCCCTTGACCGACTGTTGGAAAGCAATCCGGCGCTGATTGAAGAGTGCCGACAGATTCGGACGCGGATGAAGCAGGGCGAGTATCTGATTCATGAGCAGGTGCTTGAGATTATAGCAACCGAAGGAGATTAATGCTACCACATCCGCCAATTACGAAATGGACGGGAAGGAGTCGAACGTGGCTCGCATTCTGTTAGTTGGCTTGGGCGAAGACATAACGGATGAACTACAAAACCGAACGGAAGATAACTGTATCGCCTATCAGGAATTGCCCAAACTGATGGCTCAGGATGGGGAATTGTTGGTTGCCAGTCGTCGTTTTCTGGGGCAGTGGCTTCCTGTGCAGAAGGTTGTGTGGCACTCTTATTATGAGGATTACTTGCCGCTGCTGTATGCCATTGCGTTTTCTCACGCGACATGTTTTCCTGACATAACCCGGCTTATCCAGTTGTACGACCGTCATGCCTCGCTGTTCTATGCTCTTCAAGCGACAGCGTTTCCTGCGCCGCGTAGTTTCGTCTCAGTTCCAGCCGAGTTGGTGCCCGGCGCGCCTGCGGTTGCCAAGCAGGGTAATATGCACTGTGGATGGGATAAAGTCAGGTTCGATGAACCGACGACCTTTGAACAACCCACGCTCATTGAACCGTTCTTTGAAGGAGAGTCAGTCCGTGTGCTGCTCATCGGTGACGACGTTTGGCAGTTCCACTACGTTTCGGAAGACTGGCGCAAGAACGTCAACGGGCGCGTTGAGAAGGTGCAACCTGATGCTACCCTTGTGACCGATGCGCGGCGCATTGCTGCACATTTGGGGCTTGATATCGCGGGTGTGGATTACATTGTTGGAGACAAAGGGACGTGGCTGCTTGAGGTCAACCACTTTCCGGGCATATCGGACTTCCCAGACGTGCGCAGTCGCTACGTTGATTTTGTGGCGGAGTGGATTCGGCAATAGGCGGATTCCACTGCAAAGGAAAGTGAGGTGTCAGCAATGAAACCCATCTCGTTAGAAGAAAGACTTCTCTACGACCTCGAACAAGGCTGGGTCACGGCGGAGGAAGTGAAGGAGGTTCTGAAGCAGCGCGACCTTTTCAATCGGCGGCGGAAGACGATTGAGAAGAAGTATTACGGTAAGGTCGTCGCTATGGCGGGCGGGAAACTGTTCGTGGGCAACAATATTTAGGAGGTGCTGCAAGCCGCCAAGCAAGCCGTTCCTGATAAACCTGCCTACTTTGAACCGATAGGGATCGGAATATTCGGGTGAGTTGAAGGCTAACCCTTGATGGAGGTTTGTGATGAAATACCTCTTGTTCTGTTTCTGTTTTCTGGGCTTCTGTTTGAACCTCGCCCCTGCCCAGCGCGATGCGCCGGAGCGGCAGCATTTGCCGACGGGCAGTGGGTTCATCGTGAGCGCGGATGGTTACATTTTGACGTGCCATCACGTCGTCGGTGAGGCGACGAAGTTAGAGGTCGTGCTGGGCGAGAAGAAGTATCCGGCGACGATTGTGAAGTCGGATGAGAAGACCGACCTCGCGCTCATCAAGATTGACGCGAAGGGGCTGAAACCCCTGCGCATCGGCAACTCGGACTCGACGCGGCGGCAGGAGGAGGTGTGGGCGTTCGGGTTTCCATTAGGCACGGAACTGGGCACGGACGTGACGACGACGAAGGGGACGATTACGGCGATTCGCACCCGCGACGGGCAGAAGGCGTTTCAGACGGATGCGGCGATTAACCTCGGCAACAGTGGCGGTCCGCTCGTGAACAATCGCGGCGAGGTCATCGGCGTCGTCAACATGAAAGTGTTCGCGCAGTTCGGCGGCGTCGAAGGGATTGCTTTTGCGGTGCCGGTGGCGACGGCGCTGCCGTTCTTGAAGATGGTTCCCGGCTTCGATGAAAAAGCCATCGGCACAGCGGACAAGAGACTGGACGGCGTGGAGATTGACGCGCTGGTCAGTCCGTCCGTGCCGCTCATCGTCGTCACGCCGGGCAAGAAGCGCCCCACCATCAAAATCCCGGATTACATCAAGCGGAAGAACGAAGAACTGAAGAAGGCGCAGGAGGAGGCATTGAACGCGCTGAAACAGAAGGGCATGACCCCCCCCGCTGACATGGTGCTGATTCCAGCGGGCGAGTTCGTCATGGGCAAAGATGACGGCGAAGACGACGAAAAACCCGCGCACAAAGTTTATCTGGACGCTTACTGGATTGACAAGTACGAGGTCACAAACGAGCAGTACGCCAAATTTCTGGACGCCATTACGCGCAGCAAGGACCACAGCAAGTGTCACCCGAACGAGCCGAAGGGGAAGAGCCACACGCCCAAATTCTGGAAGAACAGCCAACTCAACCAACCCAAGCAACCCGTTGTGGGTGTGGACTGGTTTGATGCCTACGCCTACGCGCACTGGGCGGGCAAGCGGCTTCCAACGGAAGCGGAATGGGAAAAAGCCGCGCGCGGAACGGACGAACGCGATTACCCATGGGGCAACGACTGGATAGACGAACTTGCCAACGTCGGGGGCGACGCACCGATGGAGGTCGGCAGTTTCCCCGACGGCGCGAGTCCCTACGGCGTGATGGACGCGGCGGGCAACGTATGGGAGTGGTGCGCGGACTGGCTTGGCTGGTATGAGGAACATCCCAAAAGCACACAGCGCAACCCAAAAGGTCCCTCCGGTGGCGTCATGCGCGTCTTGCGCAGCGGGTCGTGGAACGACAGCCAAGACGAATGTCGCACCCCTTACCGCATGGGTGGGCCGTCAGGATATCGAGAGAAGTTTGTCGGGTTCCGTTGTGCAAAGAGCAAGTGAAATAAAGGCCCACGGGGTTTGAGAGGTCTAAGCGGGATAGTCGTAGACCATGTTAGGTTGTCGGAAAGTGGACTCGATTATAGAGGGGATTGAAACTCCTATTGTTACCAAATCCTGGCAAGAAAGGAGGTGAAGAGATGCTTAGAAAGATCCTTCTGATAGTGCTGGTGACTTTGGGTCTGCTGGCGGCCGGTAATGCTATTCCGCCGCACGCGGGTCCACTCGCCGAGATGGTCTATCACGAGAATGGGGCTGTAGGCGCGGAGCTCAACTGGATGGTGCGATGGCTAAACCCCGAAGAGGGAAATCCTCCCGAGATCATCACGCCGACAGAGTTCCGCGTGGAGCGGTTAGATGGGACGCCGGTGGAGCACTTGGGGAAGTTCACGGGGAACACCTGAGACGACGGACCTGTCGCGCCCGGAGGGACATGCGCAGTGACGGGCTGGAGCAAGATCAATGAAGCGGGCATTTTCCGCTTCGTAGTGAAAGCCAACAGGACCACATCCTTTTCTCCACAGACGGGGAGGGCAGTGATATCTTCACCGTCCAGTAGTCTCAAGGGGACCAAGGGGAGCGGGGATGCTTAAGAATGCTTCTACCCGCTCCCTCTCCCCTATCAAGACAGCCCCGCTTCTCTCAGCGCTCATTGGATTTCGACGTGTGAGCAAGGCATGATGCAGGGATGCAGAGATGCAAGAGTGCAAGAATGTATCTCTGTATCTCTGCATCATATTGGAAAGGAGATACCAAAGTCGTTATGTCCAAAACCTACCGCGCAGCCATCATCGGCTGTGGCAGCATCAGCAAGGCGCACGCACGGGGTTATTAGGAAGTCGAAGAGATTGAACTGGTCGCCATGGCGGACGTCCACCCAAAGGCGTTGGAGGAACGCGCCAACGAGTTTAACGTGCGCGGGCGATACCACGATTACCGCGAGATGATTGAAAAGGAGAAGCCCGACATCGTGAGCATCTGCTTATGGCAAGGGTTGCACGCGGAGGTCACAGTGGGCTGCGCGGAAATGAAGGTGCCCGGCATCCTCTGTGAAAAGCCGATGGCGCACGGCTTGGGGCAAGCCGATGCGATGGTAGAAGCCGCGAAAACGAACGGCTGCAAACTCGCTATCGGTCATCAGCGGCGGTTTTTGCCGACATGGGTGGAGGCGAAAAAACTGGTCGCTGAGGGTGCAGTCGGTCAGCCGCAGATGCTTTCCAGCCGCGTTTGTGACGGGTTTAGCAACTGGGGCACGCACACGGTGGACTGCATGAGGTACATGCTGGGCGACCCGCGAACGGAGTGGGTCATCGGGCAGGTGGAACGCCGCACCGATCGCTACGAGCGCGGGCAGCGCATCGAAGATTTGGGCGTCGGCTACATCTGCTTTGAGGGCGGCGTGCGCGGTGTGCTGGAAACGGACATAGTCAGAAAGGACGCGCAATCCGGCGGCATTACCGTCTATGGCGACGAGGGCGTGTTGACCTTCACCGAACATACGCTGCGCCTATCCAATCCCCGCACGGGCAGCGTGAAAGAGACACAACTTGCCCCCGGCAATCCGTGGGCGGAGCAAGCGCGCGAGATGTGCCGCTGGCTGGACGGCACAGTAGAACAACATCGCGGACACGCCGAGAACGGACGCGCCGCGCTGGAAGTGCTGATGGCGATTTACGAATCCGTCCGCACACGCGGCTTGGTGCGGATGCCGCTGCGGACGAAAGAGTATCCGCTCGACCTCGCGGTGGAACAAGGCGTGCTGCCTGTTGAAGTCGAGGGCAAGTATGACATACGGCAGAGGCTCGTGCGGAAAGACTAATGTTCTGTCAAGGGAGGATTGACGGGTTGAAAAAGGGAGGGCAAGGCTCCCGCCGCGCCGAGGGAGTTCGGCAGGAGCCTCACTCTCCCCCGGTCAATAACGCATGGAGTGATGGAGTATTGGAGTGATGGAGCATTGGAGTGTTGTAACTCCCTCACTCCAATACTCCTCGCGGAGCGGCAGCATGATTCATCTCGGCATGATTGGCTGCGGTCAAATCTCTGAGCGGTTCTTCAAGCAGGTGGCGGCGCGGGATGATGCGCGGTTTGTGGCGACCTGCGCGAAGCACATAGAGAGCGCAGAGCGCAAGGGCAGAGAACACGGCGTTGAACTGTGGTTCGACGACTACGAGAAGATGATGGACGAAGTTGAGTTGGACGGCGTGGTGGTGACGACGCCGCACAGTTTGCACGCCGCGCCGACGATTGCCGCACTCAAGCGGGGGATTCACGTCCTCAACGAAAAGCCGATGGCGACGACGTTGGAAGACTGTTACGCGATGGTGCGAGCCGCCGAAGAGAACAACACGATTCTGATGAATCTTCCCTTTGACCACTCGCCCGCGTTTCTGACCGCGCTGCGCTACTTGAACGAAGCGACGCTGGGCAAGTTCACCGGCGCGGAGTCCGTCTTGCTCATTCCCGGTCCGCCCCGCGACAACTGGTATTACAACAAGTCTATTGCGCACGGCGGCGCGATGCTCGACTGCCTCGTGTATCCGATGAGCCGCCTGATTTCCTTCCTCGGTCCGGCGAAGCGCGTGACGGCGATGGTCAACAACCTCATCCCACAACGCATCGTGGGCGGCGGCAAGCGCGTCCACTCCGACGTGGACGACAACTGCACGCTCATCGTCGAGTGGGAGCATGGACAACAAGCCGTCGTGCGCAGTCTGTGGGGCACGTCGTTCTCGCGCAACGACACGACGATTTACGGACGCAGAGGAACGCTCTGGCTATCCGGCGGCAATGTCGTCATTCACTCACCGCCTCAACCTATCGAAAACGCCGAACTGATTGAATGGCAAGGTTTCAAAGACTGCTACCGCGTCCCCATCTCTCCCGACGTGCCGAACGAAAGTATCATGGACCACTTCGTCACCTGCATCAAAGACAAGCGCGAGCCGAAGTGCTCCGGCAAGTTGCAACTGCACGTCCACGAAATCCTCTTCAAAGCCTACCGCGCCGCTGAGACGGGCGAGACGCAGGAACTGGAGACGACGTTTGAGTTGTGGCACGAGGTGGAGGCGGGTTTTTTCAGGACGCGGGAGGGGTTTATTTAGGCAGGAGGGGAGCGGAAGTGACCGACACTCAGAAGCGGCGTCACAAAGAGCAGTTTCGCAATCGTCTGGCAGAGTATTTGGGATTGCTGAAAGGGATTGTGTCAACGGAGAAGGGGGATTGGGTCGTCAAGGGATTCATTGACGTTGCTGCTAACATTTACACTATCTCGGTGGACACGAAGGTCGTCTCCAAGATTCTTGAACTGCTCCTGTTCCCAAAAATCTGCGAGTTTGCCGAACGTTACGGCTATCGTATGGTGCTCTCACAGGAGCAGAACTTTTACCCTGACATAAGTTTTATTGAGAGTGATGAGGTCGTGTTTGCACTCGACCTGAAGAGCACGTACCGCAAGACGCGACAGACTGTCAATGGCATGACGTTGGGCGCGTTTACCGGCTATTTTCGCAACCGCAGTAGCACCAAGAACATCACGTTCCCTTACCAACAGTATCTTGGGCATTTCGTGTTGGGCGTTATTTATTCGCAGGTCGAGGAACGTCCAGATGAACGGCAAATTTATCAACTGAAGGATCTGTCCAACATTGCATCTGTCATTCACAGTTTTGAGTTCTTCCTGCAGGAGAAGTATCGTATTGCTGTGGACAGACCGGGTAGTGGCAACACGAAGAACATCGGTTCAGTGGTCAACATTCGCCAACTGGTGGAGGGGCGAGGACCGTTTGCTGAACTGGGCGAGAGCGTATTCGACGATTACTGGATGAACTACCTGACGAATGACATGGCTCGTGCGGTTGACCTTGAAAAGCCGCCGTATCGCAACCTGAAAGAGTATCAGGCATGGAAACAACGGTAAAAACTCTCTCTCTGTTTGACGCGCCCAAGCCACAGCCTCAGTTTCCGCAAACGCGCTATCAGGGCAGTAAGCGGAAATTAGTGGACTGGATTCTGCACAGTTTAGCGTTCTGGGAATTCGATACAGTATTGGACGCCTTTGCCGGCACGACTGCCATGTCGTGGGGGTTCAAACGTGCGGGCAAACAGGTGACTTGTAACGACTACCTTCAGTTCAACACTCAGATTGGCAAGGCGATTATCGAGAACTCTCATGTGACCGTCAGTTCGCAACGCGTGGAAGAAGTCTTATCTGTTGATTCCCATTTTTCCTACCAGTTTTTCATCTCTGAAACTTTTCGTGATGTTTACTTCTATGAGGACGAAAATCGCTGGCTTGACTATGTTGTGCAAAATATCGAGCGCGTGCCTAACCTTTACGAGCGAGCCATTCTCTGGTCGGCGTTGGGACAGGCGTGCATCATCAAGCGTCCTTTCAACCTCTTCCATCGTCGCAATCTCTACGTGCGTTCTGCTGAGGTGAAGCGCAGCTTTGGAAATAAGGTCACGTGGGATAAGCCTTTTGATGAGTATCTTCGCAAGTTTGTGGATGAGTTCAATACAGCCGTGTTTGACAATGGGCGAGCGAATCTTGCCGTATGCACGGACGTATTTGAGCTGGACGCGCAAGCAGACCTCGTTTATCTTGACCCACCTTACATGAACTCCGACGGTGTGAGTGTAGATTATCAGGCGTTCTACCATTTCCTTGAAGGATTGCTGGATTATGCCCACTGGCGCGAGCGCATTGATTGGGAGTCCAAGCATCTTCGCCTGCGCCCTCGCCCAAACGTCTGGAACACCCCAAAGGAAATTCATAGCGCATTTCGGCGACTGTTCGAGAAGTTTCACGAGGGCATCATCGTCGTTTCCTACCGTGCAGACGGCATCCCGTCGGTGGACGAACTGCGCGAGATGCTTGCTCATTACAAGCCGAATGTTGCGCTGCGTATCTACGAGGGATATCAATACGCCTTGAATCCGAAGGCGTCGGACGAAATACTGCTCATCGGCTTCTGAGCTTGAGAGGGACAGGGCGACCTCACAACAGCCCCGCGTGCTTGCGTTGCTTAATTTTGGCGCACACGAAGTCGAACAGTGCGCGGACGAGGCGTGCGGCGGTAGAGGCTTCTTCCGCCGTGAAATCGTGGAGCTCATCTATCTCTGGATACTGCGCTTCCGCTTGATAAGTTCTGATGTGATAGAATACGGGCAACGAAAGTAAGCGTCATTGCGAGCGAAGCGGTCGTTCCGATTTATCGGAATGCGCAATCCCCTCCGACCGAGATTGCTTCGCTTCGCTCGCAATGACAATGGTAGACGCTACTCTCAAAGGAGGCAATCTGTGTCAGACAAGCCGTTGAATTTAGTCGTCTTCGGCGTGGACTCGCTTCGCGCCGACCATCTCAGTTGTTACGGTTACAAACGATTGACGACGCCGCACATTGACCACTTGGCGTCACGGGGCGTTTTGTTCGAGAACGCTTACAGCGCCTACATTCCGACGACGCCCGCTTACGCGGCGATGCTGACGGGGATGGACACCTTCACCACACAGGTCGTCGCGCTGGGACATCGCGGGCAACTCGATCCGAAGACGGGGAAGTACGATGGGCAACTGACGCCCGAAGTGAAGACGCTGCCGGAGATTCTGCGCAAGGAGGGTTACATCTCGGCGTGCGTGGGCGGCGAGCGCGGACCGTGGCGGGGATTTGACCGCTACGCACATCCGCCGCGTCAGTGGCTGGCGTGGGCGGATGGACGCGCCGACAAAGCCGAACAACTCAACAACGTGACCCTTCCCATCCTCGAGGACATGGTGCAGTCGGGCAAGCCGTTCTTTTTGTTTCTGCGGCACATGGACCCGCACGCGCCGTATCTGCCGCCGGCGCCTTTCGAGCGTATGTTTTACAGCGATAACGAGTGCCGCCCGTATCGCAAGCCGAAGGACGCGAAGGGTTGGAAGCCCATTACCAAGCCGATGAGACCGGTGTTCGACTTCAAGCCGTTCGCGGAGTTCTTTAAGTCGTGGATGCCGTCGGGCATCACCGATGGGGAATACGTTATCGCGCAATATGACGGCGCGCTGGCTTACATGGATGCCTGCATCGCGCGGTTGCTGACGCGGTTAGAGGAGTTAGGCGTGGCGGACCATACGCTCATCATTCTCAACGGCGACCACGGCGAGACGCTGTATGACCACGAGATTTTCTTCGACCATCACGGGCTTTACGAGCCGACGCTGCACGTGCCGCTCATTATCGTCGACCCGCGCCAGCCGAAGTGGGCGGGCAGGCGCGTGAAGGGCTTTACGCTGCACCAAGATCTCGTGCCGACGGTGCTGGAGTTGTTAGGTATCAAGTCGCGCATCAAGTTCGACGGACAGAGCGTCGTGCCGCTCATCAAGGGGGAGCGCGTCACGAACTACACGGAGTTCTACATCACGGAATGTACGTGGATGCGCAAGCGCGGCTGGCGCACGCCGGTGTGGAAATTCTGGGAGGCGTTAGAGCCGGATTTCCACAACAAGCCGCTTGTCGAACTTTACAACCTGATTGACGACCCCGAAGAGCACAACAACCTCGCGGACAAAGAGCCGCAGGTCGTCGAAACGCTGCGGGCGCGGATGTTGGCGTGGATTGAGAAGCGGAAGAAAGAAACCGGCAAAGGCGAGCCGATTCAGGATTACCACATCGGTCTGGAGAAACGCATCGGTTCGATTGCCACCGCGCAGCAGTTGCAGGCGCAGAAGGGGCAGGGATAATTTCATCCGCGGATTACGCAGATGGCGCGGATTCGCAACCCGTAAAATCCGTGCCATCCGCGTAATCCGCGGATATTACTTTTTCGAGAGCCAGGCATCGAGGCTGAGGATGCGCTTGTCGTGGAAGAACACCTGCGCGGCAGCGAGAAGGAGGAAGGTGTCTATGAGGATGGGCACCGGACCGACTTTCTCCCGAAACAATGGGTTGCAGCCACACTCGAGATAGGTTTTTCCTTCTGCCCAAGCCATGCTGACCGCGCCGATGAAGATGAGGAGCAGCCCTGCCATCCCCAGGCAACTCAGGCGCGTAAAGATGCCCAAAAGAACACAAACGCCTATGATGAGTTCAGTGTAAGGTAGAATCTTTGCTACCGTCGGCACGAGCGCGAGCGGCAGCAAGCCGTACTCCATCAAGACCCCTTCAAAGTGCGCCCCCGTCTTCCCCCACCCTGCCGTGATGAACCACGCGCCAACCACGACGCGCAGGAAAACGCTCAGATAAGGACTGGTCAAAAAAGCCATCACGAGCGAGGGAGCGGAAGCCACCTGCGCAAGCGTTCTGCCGCACGAGAGACATGTTCTGACGTCAGCGGGATTGGTTTTGCCGCAGGTTGCGCAGAGCAATTGATTACCTCCTTCCGATTCTTTGTTTCCCTTGACGAATATCCCCTGCTCACGTTTCATTCTCATCAATGACCCTCACTGCGACTCTGCTCTGAAACGGCGGCACCTCCGCGCCTTGCGCGTTGCTGGCGACGAAGCGGTAGATGTGCCCGCGCTCCAGCATGACGGGCTGCGCGTTGATTTTGCCGTGCCCTTCGTGAACCCATTCGACGGATTTGCTCTGCGGCACTAACTTCGCCTTGCCGCGCGGGGCGGCGACGATTTTGGCGAGGAATTCGCCGACGGGTGCCCCCGCGATGACGAGGCGGTTTTCGCCCGCCCAGTCGGTGTCGGGTCCGACGAGCGCGAGCGCGTCGCGCCGAGTGACGACGCGCTGGTTGCCGTTGATGTCGAGCGTGAGCGGTTGGAAGCCGATGAGGGCGCGGACGAGGTGGAGGATGACGAAGAAGAGAATGACACCCAACGCGATGAGTAGCCACTTGATGAGGTTGCGGAGGAGTTCGGCGCGTTTCGCGGCCCGCTCGGCTTCTTCCTTAGCGCGTTGCTTCGCTTCTTGTTCACGTCGGATGGTCTCCGTCGCGGCGTGGGCGCGCTGCACGGCGTTGTCGGCGGCTTGGCTGAGGGCGGTGTCGGGACCGGCGAGTTCTTTGACCTGTCCGGCAATTTTTTCCACCTGTTGCGTCAGTTGCATCAGTCGCTCTTTGTCCTGCGCCGGAAGGTTGGCTTGTTCGGCGAGGCGTTCGGCGTCGTTGAGAAGTTTCATCGCTTCGTGGATGCGCGCGCTGGCTTTTTCGTCAGTCTGCTTGCGGGCGGCGCGGAGGACGGACAGCGGTTTCGCCGTCAGGTCGTTGCCCAGATACAAGCGCACGTGCAGCGGCTTCGCGCTGCCGCGATGGAACACGCGGCTTTGCAGCAAATAGCCGCCGGGGTCGGCGTCCCCGCTCAGGCTTTTCAGCGCGTTCTGCAGGGATTGGCGGTTGGCGGCTTCGTTGTTGAACAGCACGTAGCGCGGGTCGCTGGACGGCGGGTTGGAACTGTCCTTGTCGCTGACGAGAAACAGAATCCAGTTGCCCGCTGCCTTCTCCTTTTCTATCTTCTCCAGCACGGAATAGACGGCAAGTTCGTCGTCGTGCCCGCCGACGTAGTTGCCCTCGCGCAAACTTGTGGTGGGCAGTTTGCCGAAGAATGATTTGGGGTCGTGCGGCGGGTAGGGCGCGCGCCACACGCTGCCGCTGTCCCAGTGGGTTTTGAGCTGGAACGGCACGAACGACACCTCATCGCCGCTGACGGCTTCCGTCGTCAGGAAGTTCTGAATCAACCCGCGCATGAGTTCGCCCGACGCCGGGTCGCCCTGAAAACTCGCCGTGTTGATGGCGAAGATGAAATGATAGTTGTGCTTCGCAAACGCGCCGCCGGTCTGCGCGTTCACCCGCGACCGCACGGCGTCCCTGACCAACTTGGCGGCGTCTTCCGGCGATGCCGCGTGGCTCTGAGAACACGCCGCAGCGATTGACGCGACCAGAGTGATAAGACCGAGTTTTATCCTTTTCATCGTTCTGCACCTCGCACGATTTCGATTATAACTGAGGTAAGGCGTGAACGTCAAATGCCAATACGGCTATGGTATAACGCGAGTGGGTGACAACGATGGAGTTGATGGAGAAAAACAGGGACATGAACATCCTGATTGTGGACGATTCACCGACCGACCGCCTTCGGCTGCAAACCTTCTTGCGTGCCGCCGGGTTCAATCGCTTGCTTCTCGCCGAGTCCGCCCGCGACGCGCTGCGTCAGTTGGGTCTGAACGGCTCACCCCCCCTTGAGGCGGCAGTGGATGCCATTTTGATGGATTGTTCGATGCCGGAGATGGACGGAATTCAAGCCTGCTCGCTCATCCGACGCACCCCGCACGTTCAGGATGTCCCGCTCATCATGATGGTGGCTCACGACGACGCGAAAAAATTGGAGGAGGCGTTTGCCGCTGGCGCGACGGACTATGTGACAAAACCTTACAACGAAATGGAACTGATAGCGCGGCTGCGTTCGGCTCTGCGACTGAAGCAGGAGATGGACGACCGCAAGGAACGCGAGCGCGAATTAGAACGGTTAGCCACCGTGGACGGTTTGACGGGTGTGGGCAATCGTCGCTATTTTGACCGGCAGTTTGACCTGGAGTGGCGGCGCGCCCTGCGTAACGAGTCGCCGCTTTCAGTGATTCTCATTGACGTTGACCATTTCAAGGCTTACAACGAGCGCTATGGGCGACAGAAGGGGGACGAGTGCTTGAAGGAGGTCGCCAGTGTCCTCTGCGAGAGCGTCAAACGCGCGGGCGATGTGGTGGCTCGCTACGACGGCGAAGAGTTCGGCGTCATTCTGCCTTCGACCGATGTGGAGGGCGCTGCGTTCGTCGCGGAGGGTATGCGGGCGGGCGTCGAAGGTGTCTGGATACCTCATGCCGCTTCTGCCGTTGCGAACCACGTCACCATCAGCGGCGGCGTGGCAACGACAGTTCCCCAGCGGAGTGTTCCGGCTGTCTCTTTGATTGCCGACGCGAGCGAGGCGCTTGACCAAGCCAAGCGCGAGGGGCGCAATCGGGTGAAGGTTTTTGTAAGGTGACGAAATCAGCCGTTATATGGCATAACCTATCGAATGAAGAGCACACTGGGCACACAGGTCTTGGAGAGGTCACGTGACGTTATTGATTCTCAAGTCTAACGCCCGCTGTCTTTATGGCGAGCGCACGAAAAGTGAACGGGACGTTAAGCCGGGCGCGTTATCATCATTACGCGTTCGGCTTTGCCTCGTGCTGCTGATGTCATTGCTCATCGTTGTTGGGGTCGGCAGGTTGGTCGCCTCCGCAGAAACCTCCCCACCCGATGAATACAAGGTGAAGGTCGCATTCATCTACAACTTCGCCAAGTTCGTTGAATGGCCTCCCAAAACCTTTGAGGGATCGAGTTCCCCGATCGTCATCGGCATCGTGGGGCGGGCCCCCTTTAACTCCACCATAGACGCGGCGGTGAAAGGGAGGCACGTCAACGGAAGACCCTTCACCGTCAAACGCCTGAAATGGGGTCCCGAGATGAAGAACTGCCACATTCTCTTCGTGAGTTCTTCGGAGAAAGATAAGGTCAAGGAGTTGCCCAATCTCTTGAAAGGCGCTCCGGTTCTGACGGTCGGCGAAACGACGGGCTTCGCCAAGTGCGGCGGTATCATCAACTTCGTCATAGAAAACGACAGCGTGCGCTTTGAAATTAACGTGGACGCGGCAAAGCGGGCGCACTTGACCATCAGTTCGCGGCTGTTGAGTCTGGCAAAAATCGTTTCCGATTAAGAAACGATTCGGGTGGAACGACATGAAGAGCCTAGGCAATCTTCCCATCAAGCGAAAGATGATGATGTTCGCGATGTTGACGAACATCGTGGCGCTGACATTTACGTCTCTGGGGTTTCTGATCTACGACCTCATAGACTTTCGCCAGTCCATGATTCAAGACCTTTCTGCACAAGCCAGAATCATCGGCTCGAACAGCACGGCGGCTCTGGTATTTGAGGACCGAAGCGACGCCGCGGACACTTTGTCGGCTCTGCGCGTCAAAGAGGAGATTGTCGCTGCCGCTCTTTACACGCTCAACGGACGTAGGCTCGCCTACTATCTCCGTCAAGATGCAGGCATCAAATCCCTCCCTGCCCGTCTGGAGCGCGACTCGTATCGCTTTCGGTCCGGCTTACTCGAAGTGTTCCAGCCCATCGTTGTGAAAGGCGAAACGGTCGGAGCCTTGTTTATTCAGTCCGACATGCGGCGCTGGTATGAACGCTTGTGTCGCTACACCGTCACGGGCATGGCTTTCGTCTCAGCGGCGCTGCTTCTCGCGCTGATTCTCGTGTCCCGATTACAGCATGTCATCTGCGACCCCATTGTGCGCTTAGAGAAGACGATGAAAAAAGTATCCCGCGAAAAGAACTATGGGCTGCGGGTGCAGAAATCTTCCGAAGATGAGGTCGGCGCGCTCATGGACGGATTCAACGAAATGCTGGCAGAGATCCAGCAGAGCCATGCCGCTTTGCAGCAGGCGAATGAGGAACTCATCAGAGCCAAGGAACTATCGGAGGCTGCCAACAAAGCCAAGAGCGAGTTTCTCGCCAACATGAGCCACGAAATCCGCACCCCCATGAACGGCATCCTGGGCATGACCGAACTCGTCCTCGATACCTCCCTGACCCCCGAACAGCGCGACTATCTCGAAACGGTCAAATCGTCCGCAGATTCTCTTCTGACCATCATCAACGACATCCTCGACTTCTCCAAAATCGAGGCGGGTAAACTCCAACTCGACCCGATTGACTTCGACCTGCGCGACAGCATCGGCGACATCCTCAAGATGTTTGCGGCGGGCGCCCGCCACAAAGGATTGGAACTGCGCTATGAAGTTGAGCCGGACGTGCCCGACGCTCTCATCGGCGACGCTGGGCGGCTGCGCCAGGTTCTCGTGAATCTGGTGGGCAACGCCATCAAGTTCACTGAACGGGGGGAAGTGGTGCTGCGCATCGAGGTGGCAAGCGACGAGACCACAGGATAACGGACAACAGGGCAGTGGGCAGACGTCTGCCTGCACTTCGCCGTGAGCGACACGGGCATCGGCATTCCCGAGGAGAAACGTCACGCCATCTTTGAGGCGTTCAATCAAGCGGATACTTCGACCACGCGGCGGTATGGGGGGACGGGACTGGGGCTGACGATTTCGAAGCAGTTAGTGGAGATGATGGGCGGGCGGATGTGGGTGGAAAGCGTCGTCGGCGAGGGCAGCACGTTCCACTTTGTCGTTCGCTTTGGTGTGCAAGAGAACGTTCCGGCGTTACAGGACTCGACAGTTTCCCCATTGGATTTGCGCGGTTCATCGGCTCGCGTAGGAGCCAATTCCATTGGCCACTCGAGCCTGCGCATTCTGCTGGCGGAGGACAACGCGGTGAACCAGAAGTTCGCGGTGCGCCTGTTGGAGAAGCAGGGACATCAAGTGTTCGTGACCAACAACGGATGGGAAGCCGTGGAAGCGTTTGAGCGCGAGCACGGACGCGACGGACGCTTCGACTTGATTTTGATGGACATACAAATGCCCGTCATGGGCGGCTTGGAGGCGACGGCAGAGATACGGAAACGCGAGCAAGCCAACGGCGGGCACATTCCCATTATCGCGATGACCGCCCACGCCATGAAGGGCGACCGCGAACTATGTTTGGAGGCTGGAATGGATGATTACGTATCTAAACCCGTGCAACAGGTAGAACTTTTCCAGGCGATAGACCGCGTGATGGCGGCGACGGACGTTTTTCCGTCGGGGGACGATCCCTCCAAGCCGCAAGAGCCACCGTTCGACTACGAAAAGGCGTTGGACCACGTGGGCGGAGACGAGGCGTTGCTGGCTGAGATTGCCGCGGTATTTATTGAGGAGTATCCCGGGTTGACGTCCGCCGTTCAAGCGGCGGTGGAGAGCCGCGACAGCGACGCTCTGGCGCGCGCGGCACACACGCTCAAAGGCTCGGTGAGCAACTTCTGCGCCCAGAAAGCGTTCGACGCCGTGCTGCGTCTGGAGAAGATGGGCAAGAGCGGGGATTTGTCCGCTGTGGATGAAGCGTGGGCGACTTTGCAGGTGGAAGTGGAAAGAGTGAAAGACGCGCTGATGGCTTTAACTTCATTAGTTTAATGAACCAATGAACTAATGAACTAATTTATACGCCCTGACCACCGTCCGCTCCATGTCGCTGACGAAGAAGATAACCTGCCCGTTGGCGTAGAGCAAGTGAAAGTTCTGTCGCGGGTTTTCGCCCCAGCAAAGCGGGCGGGTGCGTCCGCTGTCCAGATCGCGCTGCACGAGGCAGACCGTCGTAATGCCGCTGGCATGGCGTTCAATCGTGAACAGATGCGTGCGTCCGTCTTTGTCCGTCACCGCCAGCCATCGGTCAATGAAAACCGTCTCCCCGACTCCAATCCGCTGCGGGTCGGCGGCGGAGAGATGGTCGGCGGGATACACGCGCAGCGCGTGTTCCACGTTGTCGGCAAAGACCACATGCGTGGGCGTCACCGCGAACTGCCCCAGATGCGGGATGAAATCCAATACCGCCTCGTCGGGGTCGACTTCGCCGTTGGGCAAAATGTGGCTGACGTGGTGCTGTCCAAACTCTTGTCCTATCCTCTCGCGCCAAAGGCAGAGCAGATGCTTAGACGCAGCAGCAAGGTTCAGAATCTCCCCAGTGGGAGGATTCCAAAATCTGTCCCACGTGAGCGAATTTTCATTGAACCGATAGATCGGTTCGCCATCCAGACCAGCGGCAAAAATGCCCATGCCCGGCTGAAGGGTCAACAACGAAACCTGTCGCAGCGGCAAAGGCGTCAGAGCGCGCACGGGAGACAAATCAGGTCGCGGACAGATGAACGTCCTCCAACCCCCTCCTTCTCCCCCTTGATAAGGGGGGGAGAGAGAGGGGGGGGGCAGACTTGCCAGACACCACAGCGAATCGGTCACGAGTTGGTCGGTGAAAGCGCCGGGCACGCGGGCGGCGACCTGCCCGCTGTTGACGTCAAGGGCGACGGCTTCGCTTTCCAGCAGCAGGTAAACGTAAGCGTCCACCACCGCAATGCCGCGCGGCGTGAGACCGTCGGCGATGGGACCGAGGTTGGTGTGATACACTTCCGTTCCATCAAACTCGCGCACAGACGTTAGAGTTTGCCCATGCACGATGAACAAGCGGCTGTGTGCGGCGACGGCAGCGCGCAGCGGACCCCTCAGCGTTTGCAGCGACTCGTCCCATTGCGGCGTCACCACGCCGTCCAGTTCAGCGAAGCGACAGAATTCATCGCGCACCGCCCACCGCCGTCCGAAATCACCCGCCCACGCGAAGTGTCCGCCGACGCGCTGGATGATTTTCGCCCCCCCGCAGGTGCGGTTGACGCAAATCCGCGTGTGCAAATCGTAGAGCCGCCCGCAGCGCGGACAGAAGCGCAGCAGCAGCCCGCAGACCGGACACTCCAGCGGAGGAACGGCGCGGGGTCCGTCAGGAACGGCTCGTCGAAGGCTCTCGGCTTGCCGGAGGAGTCCGTTCCCTACGGTTTCGGCTACGGTGACGGGAATCCACTCGCCGCGCGCGTGACTCCCGCACGCCGGGTTCGGACACGGTTGCTGCGCGGGCACGCCGCAGTAGGGACAGAAGCGGGCATTGGGCGGCAATTCGGCATGGCAGCCGGAGACGCGGCACGTCACGCTATCACCCCCTCCCACATCACGACTTCTTCCTCCCTCATCCGCACAATCCGCAAGAATCCGGGACGCGGGTGGTCGAAGCGGAGTTTGTACTCGGTGTTCTCATTGTCTTCGCAATACAATCGCAAGCGGCAAAGACGAAGGGGTTGACCGTCGACGTCAGCAACGACTTCCAGTTCCGCCCCCCGTTGGGGTGTCACGACATAGGTGCGCAGGCGCGGTCTGCCGGGCAGAGTCATGCCTTGCTGCACCAAGTCCACCGACGGGAAACCGGCGTCATCACGCAGCGTGATGCGATACGGCGCGACAACTCCAACGTACGTATCCAGAATACACACCGCGCCGCGCGCGACGGCTTCGGTCACGTCTTCGGGCGACAGGTCATGGACGATGCGCTCCGGGAAAATGCGGAGCAGCGTTTGGCGTGCCTCCTCAAACCGCGTTACATCGCCGACAATGAAGACGTGCGCGAAGCGATGAAACGGCGGCGAGTCGGATCGCTCACTTACGTTCGCGGCTCGGTTTGCGGCTCGGTCAGTGTCAACTAACGATTGGACATTGGACATTGGACATTGGACATTCACGTTCAACGTCAGGTCGCCTTCGGGCGTCAAGTCGGCTTGCAGAAGCGTCAGCGTGTCTTCGCTCGTGTCGCACACCGCCAGCCATTGTCCGTCATCAATACGAAACGACTCGCGCCGCGCGCCGATGAGAAAATGCAGCGCGGCGCAAACGGGGCGCAACCAGAAATCATCTTCCGTCACCAAGAACTCTTGCGCCTGCGCGGTGCGCAGAAACTCGTCGCGTCGCTGTTGGAGTTGCTCTCCGTTATCGAACACGGGCAGCGTGAAGATGAATCGGACGTCCACTTCCACGCCGCCGGTTTTGGACAGAATCGTTTCGTCCACGAATTCTTTGAGGTGGCGGAGGCGTTGTCCCGCGTCCTGCGTCTCTCGTCCCTCGTCTCGCAGAAGTTCCACCACCTCGTTCTCGCAATCGCGCAGAGCGATGAGCGTCTTCTGCCCATTCATGTCAACCCCGACGAGAAATGCCGGTTTGAGAACGGGTTGCGGCGCGGGGCGGCGCAGCAGCGTCACCTCTACGCGCCGCGCGCCGCCGTCGGCAACGACGGTCAGCGGCGTGGCGTCCACCGCGCGCGGCAAAGTCTGAGCGCGCACCCTCAGGCGCAGCAGGTTGTCCGGCGGCAACTTCCAGCCCAGCGCCACGTAGGGAGGCGCGGGCGCGCCATTGACCCCGGAGACTTCAAATTCGGGCGGGTAGCCGAAGTGGTCAATGCGCAAATCTTGACCGCCCAAGTTGACGAGCGTGAGCGTCCGTTCCAGCGAACGCTCGGAAAAGATGAGGAGTTCTTCGTCCGCCTCCAACTGCGCGGGGGCGATGAAGGAGAGAGGGACAGTGAACGTCATCTCAGCGCGGCAACTCTCGGCGTCCCACGGGTCGCGGCGGGGAGCGTCGTTGTGGACGAGCCGCAGCGTCAGGGGCACGCGCCCGGCTTCTTCCCATTCGTCGCGAGCAGACGGCGTAAACGTGGCGGTGAGATGAAACGTCTGTCCCGGCTGCACCTGGGCGTTGACCGCGTTCAGCGTCGCCCACGACGGCACCTTGCCATCCGGCAGCGCGAGCGTCGCATGAAGCGTGATGCTGTTGAGTCCCTCATTGCGGAACGACAAAAGAGTGTGCGTGCAGAACTGCCCCTCCTGCACCGCCAGCCCTTGTGTGACGTTCCGTTCGCCGTCCAGTCGAACAATATGTCCCGTCGGACTCCCGCAGCGCGGGCAGTAGCGGTAAACGGGTAACTGATTGTTGCTGATTTGCGTGCCGCAGTGACAAGTCATGGAGAATGACCAATGACCAATGACCAAATCCCAGTTGGCTAAGGTTGGCATCAAAGCAACCCCAAGCAAACCTGAGCAAACCCAGCAAACCATCTGTTTGGACATTGGACATTGGACATTGGTCATTGGTTATTTTATCGGATTCGCCCCTTCGCCGCAATGAAGCGATGTGAAATCCCCCCACGTTATGACTTTCACGCAGATTTTACGGTTGTGTAACATGCTTGTAACATTCGACGACTAAACTTCCCTTCGTAATGAATTCTATGCAGAAGGGGCGTGATGAGTTTCATGGCGTTCGGAAAGTTATTTCGGCGGGGTTCGGTCAAGCCGCTCACCGTGGCTGTGATGGGCGCAGGCATCGGTTGTTTGTTGGCTGCGCCCGCGTGGGCGGGCGAGGCACAATCCAAGATTGACACGGGCGATACAGCGTGGATGCTGGTGTCCACCGCCCTGGTGATGTTGATGACGCCCGGATTGGCCCTGTTCTACGGCGGCATGGTGCGACAAAAGAACGTGTTGGGCACGATCATGCAAAGTTTCATCGCCGTCGCACTCATCAGCGTCCAGTGGTTGCTGTGGGGTTACAGCCTCGCGTTCTCGCCGGGCAATGCGTTCATCGGAAGTCTGGACTATATCGGTCTGCAAGGCGTCGGATTGACGGACTCGCACCCAAACGCGGCGACGATTCCGCACCAACTTTTTATGATGTATCAAGGCATGTTCGCCATCATCACGCCAGCCCTCATCACGGGCGCGTTCGCGGAGCGCAAGAAGTTCAGCACTTATCTCGTTTTCCTCGTGCTGTGGGCGACGCTGGTGTACGACCCGATTGCCCACTGGGTCTGGGCGCCGGGCGGTTGGTTGTTCGACAAAGGCGCGCTGGACTTCGCGGGCGGAACGGTGGTTCACATCAGTTCGGGCGTGTCCGCGCTGGTCTGCGTTCTCGTGATGGGCAAACGGCGCGGCTACGGGCGGGAGGAGATGACGCCGCACAATCTGACGATGACGGTGCTGGGCACCGCGCTGTTGTGGTTCGGCTGGTTCGGCTTCAACGGCGGGAGCGCGGTGTCGTCCGGCAGTCTGGCGGTCAGCGCGTTCGTGGTGACCAACATGGCAGCGGCAGCGGCGACGCTGGCGTGGATGTTTGTGGAGTGGGCGCACCGTGGCAAGCCGACGGTGCTCGGCGCGGCATCGGGAGCGGTGGCGGGGTTGGTCGGCATCACTCCAGCGTCGGGCTACGTGACGCCCATGGCGTCTCTGGCCATTGGCGCAGCGGCGGGTGTGCTATGCTACCTCGCCGTCAACTTGAAAGGCAAGTTCGGCTATGACGACTCGCTGGACACTTTTGGCGTTCACGGCATCGGTGGGACGGTCGGCGCAATTCTGACGGGCGTGTTTGCGGTCAAAGCCATTCCCGCGCTCGCCGGTCTGAAAATCAACGGCGGATTGGTGGACGGCAACCCCGCGCAATTGGGGATTCAACTGTTGGGCGTCGCGGCGACGTGGGTTTACGCGGCGGTGGTGACGTTCATTCTCATCAAAATCCTCGATGCCGTCATGGGGCTGCGCGTGAACGAGGAGGCGGAAGAGGAAGGTTTGGACCTCTCGCAGCACGGCGAGGTTGGATACAGTCTGGAGTACAGTCGGTAGGGGGTTTGCGCACAGCGCACGAATGGCTTATAATAGAAAGCCGTTCCATCTCACAGCGATTGAAGGAGGAGTTTAGCCATGAAAATGGTTGTTGCTGTTATCCGCCCTCACAAGTTACACGACGTCAAAACCGCGCTCAGTGACGCGGGCATTCACGGCTTGACCGTGACGGACGTGCGCGGCGCGGGCAGGCAGAAAGGGCACGTCGAACGCTATCGTGGTTCGGAGTACACGATTGACCTGCTTGCCAAAGTCAAAATCGAAGTCGCCGTCGCCGACGAGCAAGTGGACAAAGTCATTCAAACGATTGTCGAATCCGCCCGCACCGGACAAATTGGAGATGGGAAAGTGTTCGTTCTTCCCGTCGAAGACTCCATCCGCGTGCGCACGGGCGAGAAGGGTGAAGATTCACTGTAAGTAAGCAGGGATACAGGGATACAAAGAGGCAGCGAAGTAAGTCGGACATTGACTGCATCTCTGAATCCTTGTATCTCGACATCCTTGAGAATTGAAAGGAGACACAACATTGCCAGCAGCAAAGAAATCCAGTCGGGCGGCAGCGGGCGCTGCCGGGAAGACGGCTAAGGACGTGCTTGCCTTAGCGAAGAGCACAGGTGTTCAGATGGTGGACCTGAAGTTCGTGGACCTGCCGGGCATCTGGCAGCACTTTTCGTTCACGGTGGACGAGTTGAATGAGGACCTGTTCACGGAGGGGATTGGGTTCGATGGGTCATCCATTCGCGGGTTTCAGGAGATTCACGAGAGCGACATGCTACTGATTCCCGACCCCAACACAGCGGTCGTGGATCCATTTTGCAGCATTCCCACCCTGACCATGATCTGCAACGTGAAAGACCCTGTCACGCTGCAATCTTACACCCGCGATGCGCGCTACATCGCCCAGAAGGCGGAGGCGTATCTGAAGTCCACTGGCATCGGCGATACGGTCTACTTCGGACCGGAGCCGGAGTTCTTCGTGTTTAACAGCGCGCGCTTTGACCAGACCACGAACGCGGGGTATTATTTCATTGATTCCGATGAGGGTATCTGGAATTCGGGCGCCTGCGCCCCCAACCTCGCCTATCGTCCGCGCATGAAGGAAGGCTACTTCCCCGTGCCGCCCATGGATACGCTGCAAGACCTCCGCTCCGAGATGGTGTTGACCATGAAGAAGGTGGGCATTCCGGTTGAAGTCCATCACCATGAGGTTGCCACCGCCGGTCAGTGTGAGATTGATATGCGCTACGACACGCTGACCAAGATGGGTGACAACCTCATGTGGTACAAATACGTCGTGAAGAACACCGCCCGCAAGCACGGCATGACAGCGACCCTCATGCCCAAACCGCTGTTTGGCGACAACGGGTCGGGGATGCACGTCCATCAATCCATTTGGAAGGGCGGCACGAACGTCTTCTACGACGCCAACGGCTACGCGCAAATCAGCCAGACGGCGAAGTATTACATCGGCGGTCTGCTCAAGCACACGCCCACACTGCTGGCGTTCTGCGCGCCGACGACGAACTCGTATCGCCGTCTCGTGCCGGGTTATGAGGCGCCGGTCAACTTGATTTACTCGCAGCGCAACCGCTCGGCGTGCGTGCGCATCCCGATGTATTCCAAGAGTCCCAAGGCGAAGCGGCTGGAGTTCCGCTGCCCTGACCCGTCCTGCAATGGGTATCTCGCGTTTGCCGCGATGTTGATGGCAGGGTTGGACGGCATTCAGAACCGCATCGAGCCGCAAGAACCCATTGACAAGGATCTCTACGACCTGCCGCCCGAAGAAGCGGCGACGGTGAAGAACACGCCCGGCTCGCTGGGCGAGGTGCTGGACGCGCTGGAAGCCGACCACGATTTCCTGCTGAAGGGCGATGTGTTCACACCCGATGTGATTGAAGTGTGGCTCAATTACAAGCGCACGCGGGAGAACGACGCGATTCGACTGCGCCCGCATCCCTACGAGTTCTTCCTTTACTTTGACATTTAACAGCGTGGAGTGGTGGAGTATTGGAGTATTGGAGTGATGTTTTTTACAACACTCCATCACTCCATCACTCCATCACTCCATCACTCCAGTCTTTTTGCCGTGCGTCATCGCGACTCCGACAAAGAATACATCCTTAACGTCGCCAAGGAGAATGACGTCAAGTTCATTCGCCTCTGGTTCACCGACATTCTGGGTTTTTTGAAGAGTTTTGCCATCACCGTCGAAGAGTTGGAGGAAGCCTTAGAAGAAGGCGTCGGCTTCGACGGCTCGGCGATTGAGGGCTTCGCCCGCGTGGACGAAAGCGATATGGTGGCGATGCCCGACCCGTCGACGTTCACGCTGCTGCCGTGGCGTCCCCGCGAGGGGGGGGCGGTGGCGCGCGTGTTCTGCGACGTGGTGGAGCCGGACGGCAAACCACATAAGGGCGACCCCCGCTGGGTGCTGCGCACCAACCTGAAACGCGCCGCCGAGATGGGGTTCACATTCTACGTCGGACCGGAGTTGGAGTTTTTCTACTTCAAGAACACCAGCAGCGGCAAGCCTGAAACGCTCGATGAAGGCGGTTATTTTGACTTGACGCCGCTCGACATCGCCAGCGACCTGCGGCGCGAAACGGTGCTGACGTTGGAGCAGATGGGCATTGCCGTCGCCGAAAGCCACCACGAAGGCGCGCCTTCACAGCACGAGTTGGATTTGCGCTACACCGACGCGCTCACCATGGCGGACAACGTGATGACCTTCCGCCTCGTCGTCAAAGAGGTGGCGATGAAGTATGATGTGTACGCGACGTTTATGCCCAAGCCCATCTTCGGCGTCAACGGCAGCGGGATGCACGTCAACATCAGTTTGTTCAGGGGCAACAAGAACGCTTTCTTCGACAAGAACGGCCCGCTGCATCTTTCGGTGACCGCCAAGCAATTCATCGCGGGACTTCTCCGTCATGCCGCTGAAATCACCATCCTGACCAATCAGTGGGTCAACTCCTACAAACGTCTCGTGCCCGGCTATGAAGCCCCCGGCTACATCACGTGGGCGCAGCGCAACCGCTCTGACCTCATCCGCATCCCCGCCTTCAAGCCCCGACACGAGCAGTCCATGCGGATTGAATACCGCTCGCCCGACCCCGCCTGCAACCCCTACCTCGCGTTTGCGGGGCTGGTCGCCGCCGGACTGGAAGGCATCGAAAAGGGCTATGAAATCCCGCCGCCCGTCGAGCGCAATGTCTTTGAGATGACCGACACCGAACGACGCGACGCCGGCATTCAGATGCTCCCCGAAGACCTCTTCGAAGCCATCAAAGTCGCCGAAAACAGCGACCTCCTCCGCCGCTGCCTCGGCGACCACGTTTTCGAGAAATACATCGCCAACAAGAAAATCGAATGGGAGACCTACCGCGCACAGGTGACGGACTACGAGTTGAAGCGGTATTTGTCCATCCTGTGAGGCCCTGCCTTACTGCTCGCTGACCAATGACTGCGCTTGCGGCTGTGGTTGTGGCTGCGGCACCGGCTCCCGAACGGGACGACGCGCGGGTTTGGGAGCGCGGCGGTGTTCCCAGACGCGGACGAGCGCGCCGCTGAGGTCGTCGAAGAGGGTGTAGACGACGGGGATGATGACCAGCGTCAGAATCGTCGAAAGCACCAGTCCGCCGATGACGGCAACGCCGAGGGGGGCGCGTTGTTCGGCGGCGCGTCCGATTTTGAGAGCGATGGGAGCCATGCCCAGAATCATCGCAATCGTCGTCATCAGAATCGGGCGCAAGCGCGTCGGTCCCGCCGTGAGAATCGCGGCGGTGCGCGTTATGCCGCGCGCGCGCAACGTGTTGATGAAGTCAATGAGGAGCAGCGCGTTTTTCGTGACCAATCCGACGAGCATGATGAAGCCGATGATGGAGATGATGTTGCGCGTCATGCCCGCCAGCACCAGCGCCAGCACTGCGCCGACCAGCGCCATCGGCAAACTCAACATGATGGTGAACGGGTGCAGCCAACTTTCAAACAACGCCGCCATCAGCAGATAAACGAGGACGATGCTCAACGCCAACGCCCACAGCAGGTAACTCATGCCCTCCGCGCGGCTTTCGGCTTCGCCCGCCCACTTGAGCAGGACGTTGCCCAGCTTCACGTCTTTGATGGCGGCAGTCACAAGTTCCTGCGCTTCGCCAGCGGGCAGACCTTTCTCAAGGGTCGCCATGACGCTGACAACGCGCGCGCCGTCGCGCCGTGCGATGGACGTCGGTCCAACGCCGTGCTGTAACGTGGCGACGTCACGCAATCGCACCGCTCGTCCACTCACCATTCCCACAATGACGTTTCCAACATCTTCCACACTGCTGCGGTCTAACTCTTTGAACTGCACGCGAATATCAAATTGGTTCTTGCCGTCGCGCAGTTTGGCGTCAATGTTTCCCGCAATCGCATCGCGCAGCGTGTTGGCAATCTGCTCCGCCGACAAGCCGTATTCGGCGGCTTTCACGCGGTCAATCTGCGCCCACACCTCCGGCTTGCCCTCGCGCCAACTGATGTCGGGCGCAATCAGCCCGGGGATGTTTTTCATGCGGTCACGAATCGCGCTGGCGACGCGCACCAGTTCGTTGTTGTTGAAGCCGCGTAACTCCATCTGAATGGCGCCGACGGAACTGCTCATGCCGCCGCCGCCCACCATGCGCGACAACCCCGCCGCGCTGCTGTCCGCCTGCGCCCGCACCAAAATCGGACCGGGGATTTTCTTCAAACGCTTTTGAATCTCTGCAGCGATGTCCTGATCGGTTCGTTTGCGGAACGGTTCGTCAGAACGGTGTCCCGGCAACCACGCCATCAGTTTGTCCAGCACGCCCTCTTTGGGATACAGTTCAATCCGCATGAAGCCGTTGTTGCCGCCCCGCCCGCTGCGCCCGAAGCCGATGAAGACGCTGACGCTCTTGATTTCGGGAATGTCAGCAATGGACTTCTCTGCCGCCCTCATCACCTCGTCCGTTTTCTCAACGCGCGTGCCCGGCGGCATCTCCAGCGTCACCCGCACTTGCCCTTGATCTACTGGTGGGAAAAATTCTTCGCCCAGTCGAGGCCAGCCCCACAGGAAAGTTCCCAGCATGACTGCCACGCCGCTACCCACGACGAACCAACGATGGTTCAACGCCCACTGCAACACGCCGCGATACCGTTTATCCAAAGCGTTGTAGAAGTGGTCGAAGTATGCCCAGAACCCCCGCGAGGCTTCCAAATCCTCCCCGCGCTTGTAAAGCCGCGACGCCAGCATCGGCGTCAACGTGAACGACACGAACAGCGAGAACAGCGTTGCCGTTGCCACGGTCAACCCGAACTCGCGGAAGAACTGACCGATGACACCGCCCATGAACGCAATCGGCACGAACACCACAACGTCCGTGAGCGTGATGGCGATGGCAGCCAAACCAATTTCGGTTCGTCCATTCAACGCCGCCGCGCGCGGCGTTTCGCCCGCTTTCAAGTGACGGTAAATGTTTTCCAGAACGACGATGCTATCGTCCACTAAAATTCCAATCACCAGCGACAACCCCAGCATCGTCATCTGGTTGAGCGAAAAACCGCCCGCATACATGACAAGGAACGTCGCAATCAACGAGGTCGGTATCGCCAGCGCGACAATGAACATGCCGCGCAGGTTGTGGATGAAAACGTAGACCGTCAGCACGACCAGCACGATGCCCAGCACCAGACTCACCGTGACGTCTTCCAGCGCGGCGCGGACTTCCAGCGAAATGTCGCGGGCGTAATTGACTTCCAAATCTTTCGGCAACTGCTTGAGCAGCCGCGCTGTTTCACGCTTCACAGCGTCAGCGACTTCGATGGTGTTGGCTTCGGGTGTCTTGACAATCGAAAGCGACACGCGGGGCTGCCCGTTGAAGCGGGCGACGAACTGGCGGTCTTGCACCGTGTCCTGCACGTCGGCGATGTCGCTCAACTTGAACTTGACTCCGCCGCGTGAGGTGTTGAAGTGAAGAATGAGGTTGCGAATATCGTCGGCGTCCTTGAACTCGCTGAGGGCGCGGATGGAGTATTCCTGTCCCGCCTGCCGCACCGTGCCGCCGGGCACGTTCAGGTTCGCGCTGCGAATGGCGTCGGCGAGTTGCGAAATCGTGATGCCGTAAGCGTCCAACCGCTCGCGGTCGACGGACACGCGAATCTCGCGCACGTCACCGCCCCACACCTGCAAATCGCTCACGCCCGGCAGCTTCGCCAATCGCTCGGCAAAGACGTTTTCGACCAACAACCGCAGGTCGCGGGGGGAGCGCTTGCCCGCGATGCCGAGGTACATGATGGGGTCGGAGGTCGTGTCGGTCTTGCGCACCGTCGGCGTTTCCATGTCATCGGGCAGCATCCGCTTCGCGGCGTCCACCTTCGCCCGCACGTCGTTGATGGCGACGTTGAGGTCGGTGCCCAATACGAACTCCAGAGTGATGTTGCTGTTGCCTTCGCTCGTTGAGGACGTGATGCTCTGAATCCCTTCGACGGCGCGCACCGCGCGCTCAATCGGCTCGGTGACGAGCGTTTCCATTTCTTCGGGAGCCGTGCCCGCATACTGCGCCCAGATGGAGATGATGGGCTGCTCCACTTTCGGGTTCTGCTCAACGGGCAACTTGGGCAGCGACACCAATCCCATGATGGTGAAGAACAAAACGACAACCGTGATGAACACCGGACGGCGGATAGAGATTTGGGTGAGCCACATAGAACGACAGGGGAAGGAGGGGGAAGGAGGGGGAAAGAAGGGGAAAGAAGGGGAAAGAAGGGGAAAGAGGGGGAAAGAGGGGGAAACAAGGGGAGAGAAG
>FWPU01003916.1_pt1 | contig 36038 bp, 27 predicted proteins | sample 2228361 | NCBI WGS metagenome assembly FWPU01 (sample SAMEA103939777, study PRJEB20133) | metagenome
GGTCAGAGGCCCGGGCTTCGAGGTCCGCCTGGGCGCCCTCCCGCCCTGCGCGGTTGACACCGCGCCCCAGAATCATCGCCGCGTCCGGCAGCCCGCGGCCCCCCACTCGCCCCCCAGCCCGCCGCACCAACCTGCCGCATGGCGTCCGGGACGGGGCAGCAGCCGCCGGGGACAGGGCAACTTCCGCCCGGCACACCAGGGCCCCGCACCGGGGACAGCCGTGCGGCAAACGCGGGCCCCGCACCCGGGACAGGCCAGGATGCGGCGGCCGAAACGGCAACCCTGCCCGGTCGGCCGCCGACAGGATCCGTGGACTCCTGGCAGTGGTGCCCCGCCGGCCAGGAGACCCGGCAGACGCGGCACCGACCGCCTCCACCCGGGGACAGGCCGGCGTCCGCCCGGCAAGGCGAGCCCCCAGCGGGGACAGGCCAGCGTGCGCCCGGGAAACGAGTCCCACGGACCGGGGACAGGGCAGCAGCCGTGCGGCGCCGAGGTGTCGCGTGCGGTACGGCGGCGACGGAAAACGCCCGCTGGACAGACACCCGCGGCGGACCGGGGACAGGGCTGGGCGTCTGCTGTCTGCAGAAAGACCCCCGCGTCCGGCAGCCCGCGGACCCCCACTCGCCCCCCAAACCCGCCGCACCAACCTGCTGCATGGCGTCCGGGACAGGGCACCAGCCGCCGGGGACAGGGCAACTTCCGCCCGGCACACCCGGGCCCCGCACCCGGGACAGCCCAGATGCGGCGGCCGAAACGGCGACCCTGCCCGGTCGGCCGCCGGCAGGATTCGTCGACTCCTGGCAGCCACCCGCCGCAGCGGCTCCTTTCCTCCGCTCCCGGCCCCGGGGACAGGGCAGGATCATCAGCCGCAGGCGGCGTTACCCGCCTGCACGCTGCGGCGTCACCCCTGCCGTACAGACCCTTCCAGCAAGGAACGGCTGCAGCTGCCGCAACCCCAACAGCCGCCGGCGACAGGCCGGCATCAGCCCGGCAAACGCGGGACAGAGACCGGGGACAGGGCAAGCTCATTACCCGAGTGATCGTGCCGCTTGCGGTGGACAGCTCCTGAAGGTGGTTTGGCCTCCCCGCTTCCAGCAGCTACGTCCAGCTCAACCACAGAACCCCTGCCAGCACGCTCAGCCCCGTAATCGGCAGGCCGGCCTTGAGGTACTCCCCGAACGTGATCCGCACGCCCAGCCTGCGGGCAGACTCGGCGACGATCAGGTTGGCGACGGAGCCCAACAGGGTCAGGTTGCCTGCAAACGTGGTTGCCATGGCCAGGGTCAGCCAGGCGCTTGCAGGGTCTTCAAAGCTCGGGATCAGGGGCCGGAACAGCAGCACTGCGGGTACATTGGAAATGAGGTTGCTGAGGACAACGGCGACCGCTGCCAGGGCAGCGGTCCCGTCCCTGGCCAGGGGAGCCGCCCACTCGAACAGGACGCCGGTCAATCCACTGGTTTCCACCGCTCCGGCCACCACGAACAAGCCACAGAAAAAGACCAGCAAGGACCAGTCGATCTCCCTGAAAACTCGTTCCGGCTTGAGCCGCCGGGTCACCAGGACCATGGCGGCGGCACACAGGGCCGCCAACGGCACCGCGATCCCGGAGACAAAGAGGACCAGCATCAAGGCCAAGGCCCCGAGACTCTTGTAAAGGAGCGGACGGTGGTGGCGGATACGCTCTTCAACCACAGGTTCCATCCGTTCCGCGGTAAATTCCCTGGGATAAACCAGAACCAGTACCAGCCACGCCATCGCCAGGCCCACCAGCGAAACCGGCAGCAGGCGCGCCGTGAAGTCCAGAAAGGGAATCCCGGATGAGATTCCGATCAGCATGTTCTGAGGGTTACCGACGAAGGTGGCTGCCGAGCCGATGTTGGCTGCCACCGCCAAGCCGATGAGGTAGGGCACGGGATTGCGACGAAGGACGCGAACCACATCCAGCAGGAGGGGGGTAAACATCAGCACGATGGTGTCGTTGAGAAGCAGTGCGGACAGCAAGCCGGCGCTCAGAAGCACCAGGGCCAGCAGGCGACGCGGTGTCCGGGCCCGACGCACTATCCAGCGGCTCACCAGTTGAAAGAACCCGGACAGCATCAGGTTTGCGTTCAGAACCATCATCCCCAGCAATAGCACCACGGTGTTGAGGTCGATGGCCTGGTAGGCCTGCTCCAGGGAGACCGCACCGGTAAAGACGAGCGCAATCGCCCCCACCAGGGCGATGGTCGCCCGGTTCATCCTCAGCCAGGGATAGCGGCCGATCGCCACCCCCGCCACTGTCAGGAGGATGATGCTGAGCCAAATGCCAGTCATACCCGCCGGCCCGCCCGTTGACCTGGGGGACGCTGCGCGGGGTGTGTGCCCGCCGCTGTCCCCCGGCGGACCAGCTCGATGAGGGTCGCTTCCGGTCTGCAGTAGAGCCGGATCGGGACTGTAAACCCGATTCCGCGGTTGACATAGAGCTGCATCGCACGGACCTTGAAAAGTCCCTGGTCGTACTTGCGGCCGTATGGGGGAAGAAAGGGGGAACCCAGCCCGGGGAACCTGACCTGTCCCCCGTGGCTGTGGCCGGAAAGCTGGAGCTGGATGCGCGGATCCCGCGAATACTCATCGGCAGGATCCGGCTCGTGTGACAGCAGAATCACCGTCCGCTCGCCCCGCCAGCGTTCCATGGCGGACGGCAGGTCCGGACGTCCACTCCAGAGATCGTCGACCCCCGCGAGGTAGAGGGAGGCCCCCCGATGGGTGAGGGTCACCCCCTCGTTGACGAGCACCGTCATCCCTTCGCGGCGCAAGGCGGATTCCACTGTCTCCCTGCCCTTCCAAATGTCATGATTGCCGATCACGCAGTAGCTGCCGTGGCGGGCGTTGATGGAGGCCAGGACCGGCGCCAGGTCATGGACCGCTTCGGCTGTCCCCTGCACGAAGTCGCCGGTAAAGACGGCGAGATCCGCTCTGAGATCAGCCGTTGCCTGAGCCACCTCCCGGATGTACTCGAGGCGGACGTGAGGGTACAGATGGAAGTCGCTTAACAGCAGGATCCGGAAACCCTGCAGCGGATCGGGCAGCTCCGACAGCTCCAGCCGGACGGTTTCGAGCTGCCACCACTCGATCTCGATTTTCCGCCCGTAGAGCCAAGTCCCTCCCAGCAAGCCGGCCCCCGCACCTCCAGCTGCCGCGACCCGCAGGAAGCGCCGACGGGACAGGCGCGATTTCAATTCTCCCTGTTCGGCGGCCGTTTTCACTTCAATCTCCGGGGGGGCCGGCCCAAACCCGCTCTGCGGGCCCGGACGGAGGCCTCTGCGACAACGCCGGGACCGATCGCTTGCGAAAGGTCACCAGCAATACGGCCATGATGATCAGGCCCATGGACAGCAGGACTCGAGGGGTCAGCGGTTCGTCCGCCATTGCCCAACCCAGGAACACCGCTACCGCCGGATTGACGAAAGCGTAAGTTGAAACCGAGGCGGGGGACACCTCACGCAGGAGCCAGACATAAGCGGTAAAGCCGACCAGGGAGCCGAAGAACACAAGATAGGCCCAACCAATGGCGGATCGCAGGCTGACCTGCTCCAGCCGGAACATCGCCCATTCACCCCGCAACAGGGAAGCTCCCAGGAGAAATGTACCGCCGCTGATCATCTGCATTCCCCCCGCCAGCACCGGCGATCTCGGCATGGCAGGACCCCGGCTGAGGATCGAACCGAGGCTCCAGGAAAGCGATGCGCCGATCAGAACCAGTGCCGGAACCCATGGAACCCTTCCGGCCGACCAGCCGCCAGATGGGCCGACCAACAGTCCCACTCCGACAAAGCCGGCCACGATTCCCACCATGGTCTGAAGCTGCGGTCGCTGGCCGTCCCGGCGGGACCACTCCAGCAGGACCATCCAAAGGGGGACCGTACTCACCAGCAGCGCGGCCAAGCCCGACGGGACATGCTGTTCGCTCCAGACGACACCTCCGTTGCCTCCCAGCAACAGCAAGGCGCCCACCACCGCGGCCGCCAGCCATCCCGCCCGATCGGGGGTCGGAGTTCCCCGCCATCTGGCCCAGAAGTAAACAGCGATGCCGGCCACCAGGAAACGGCCGGACGCCATCAGCAGCGGTGGGATCGTCTCAATGGCGTACCGGATGGCGAGGTAGGTGGACCCCCACACCAGATAGATTGCAAGGAATGACCCGACCAGAAGGAAAAGCCTGCCGCGTGCCTTCACAGAAAGAACCGGCTGACCGCCTCCCGGATGCGATGCATACCCTCGCGGAGGTTCTCCATCGACGTAGCGTAAGACAGTCGAATGTAGCCCTCCGCTCCGAAGGCCGAGCCCGGGACGGTGGCCACTCGCGCCTCCTGCAGAAGAAATCGCGAAAACCCGGTGGAGTCACCGCAGCCGATCGCATCGATGCAGGCCTGAACGTTGGGGAACACGTAGAACGCCCCCTCCGGCCGGACACATGAGAACCCCGGAATGCGCTCCATCTCCGCCAACACGAAGTCCCGGCGCCGGTGATATTCCTGGCGCATACGCTCGAAGTCGGCGGTACCCGCCTTCAAGGCCGCCAGCGCCGCCTTTTGTGAGATTGACGTCGGGTTACCGGTCTGGTGACTCTGGAATTCGTCGATTTTCTCAATGAGTTCGGCGTGACCGATACAGTAGCCCACCCGCCAGCCGGTCATCGAATAGGTCTTGGAGAAGGAGCCGACAATGGAATAGCCATGGTCCTGGGCCCCCAGAAACGCCGCCAACGAACAGTGTCCTTCACCGCCGTAGATGAAGTGCTCGTAGGTCTCGTCGAACAGCAGGAAGAGATTCCGGCTGCGCGCCAGCTCCACGATCTCGCCGATGCGGGACCGGGGAACCACCGCGCCGGTGGGGTTGCACGGCGTATTGACGATCAACCCGGCACTGCTCGGGGTAAGAGCGCGCTCTACCGCGTCGGCACTCAGAATGAAACCTTCCTCCTCCCGGGTCGGGACGTCCACCGGACGTGCCCCAGCCAGCCTGATCACCTCCGGGAAAGTCACCCAGTAGGGTGCGGGATTGAGCACGTCGTCGCCTTCTTCGAAAGCTGTCATGCACAAGTCGTAGATGGCGTGTTTGGCCCCGCAGGTGATGATGACATTGGCGGCCCGGAATGAAGTCCCCCACTCCTGGTTGTACTTTTGGGCCACGGCCTCCCGCAGCTCCTTGATGCCGGCGCTGGCTGTGTAAGTGGTGAAGTTGGCTTGAATGGCGTCGAGGCCCGCCTGTTTGACCGAATCCGGGGTTGGAAAATCGGGCTGTCCGGGTCCCAGGTCGATCACCTGGATCCCACGGGCACGCAGCTCCTGAGCCTCCTGCATCACCACCATCGTGGGGGAGGCGCTGATCTGGCTAAGTCTTCTGGCAACTCTCATGATCTCAGCTCGCGGCGAAGAATTTCCCTGGCCTGTTCCACTTCGGAAACCACCTGGGAGGGGGCTTTCCCGGTCATCATGGCAACTTCATCAGAGGTGAACCCTTCGAGAACAAACAGGATGAACGACTCGCGAAGTTCGGGGGCCAGCCCGGCCACCGCCCGCTGCAGCCGATCCACCGTCTCTTCCCGGGCCAACAGCTCCTCCGGGTTTGCGCCCTGACCGTCGCGGAGAAGATCTTCAACGCGCAGAGTCTCATCCGGCTGGTAGAAGTTAAAGTCCTCATCGTCCCAACGCCGCTGAGTCGCCGCCTCCTCCTCCACGTGAGGCTCGTCCCGATGGGCTTCCAGCTCTTCAAGTCTCTCCTTCAGGATCCGGCGGGCGACCTGAAACATCCACTGCTCCGTCGTCAGGCCATCGGGCTTGTAACGATAGTTCGAGGTCACTTCGACGAAGACTTCATCCGCCAGCGCCTGGGCCTCGATCACTCCCGGGGGCATCGTACCCAGCAGGACCTGGTGGTAGATCTCCCGTCGGAGATAGTTTTCGACCTTCTCCAAATGCTCGTTGGCCTCACTCTCCACTTCCCACGGTCGGACCCCCGCCGGCGCGGTTGCTCCACCTGGAGCGGCAGCGGCCGCTTCTCTCCGCCACAGGCGCTCGCGGGTCAGGCGGCTCTTAAACCGCTTGACCCGGCGTTTGAGCTCGTCAAAGGAGTTGACCATGCTGCTGGTCGGGTTGTCCTGGATGTCCTCGACTTTGATGGTCTGCTGGGGCAGGGTGAGTACGAGGCTGGTCTGGTACTGGTTACCCCTGGACAGCTTTTCCAGGGTCACATCCAGGTCCATGGAGTCTTTGGCAAACGTGCCCAGCATCTTTCGGATCTTCGCGGCATGGCGATCCACCAGCCGCTCGTGGGTCTTCATCAGGTCGAGGTTCCGCGGATGGATTCGGATGTTCATCGAGGCAGATTATATGACAAGCCCTGAACTCCGCCGCCTGGCTGCAGGATGCAGCGTCCCAGCCCTCCGCCGTGCCGGGCGCCCGGGCGCGCCCTTTGCGTCAGTGTAGAATGTGACCGATGCGGCTGGAGCTGCTCCGCGACTGTTCGTTGGGGGAGCTGACGGGGGTTTTCGAGGAAGAGACAGCCTACTGGAGAGACCAGCTCTTCTGGGACTATGGGGCCACACTCCGCGTGATCCGCAGTTTCCTCGCCTCCGGTTCCCTTCCGGGCTTCGTGCTTCGCGACGACAAGGGCCAAACCGTGGGGTATACCTATTATGTCGTGGACCGGCCGGTAGCCTTCATCGGGAACATCTACGTTTGCGATCGGCACGCCGGTTCGGCAGCATACGAGTTGCTTATTGACCGCATGTCGATGACCTTGGCTTCGGATCCCGCCATCGAGCGGATTGAATGCCAGATCTTCACCTTCAACACCAACCTGCGACCTCATTTCGAGCAGCGGGGCTTCCGGACCATGAGCCGCCACTTTCTCATCCGGCCGTTGCGAGGCCGTCCGGTACCGCAGGTCGTCGAAAACGGCACCGTCCCCTTCCGGATCGTGACCTGGCAGCAGCGCTACCTGGGAGCGGCTGCCGAAGTGATCTACGACAGCTATGTCTGCTCGTACGATGCGGGCCTCTGCCGTGACTATCAGAGCCGGGAAGGCTGCTGCCGTTTTCTCCGCAACCTGGTGGAGAATCCTGCCTGCGGCGTGTTCAGTCCGTCGGAAACGCTGCTTGCGCTGGATCGGGGAGGCAACCTGTGCGGCCTGCTGCTGGCCACCCGCACCGACGCGGCCACCGGGATGATCCCCCAGCTTTCGATCCGTCGCGAGTACCAGGGCCGCGGACTGGGGACCCGCCTGCTGGCCCTGTATCTGCAACGATGCCGTGAGGCGGGTCTGGAACGGGTGTCGCTGTCGGTTTCCGATGCCAACGGACGAGCCTTCCGCCTCTACCTGCGGATGGGGTTCGAGCGTCACAAATGCTTCGACGCATACGTGTGGAGCCGGTAGTCGGCGGTCGGGAGTCGGGACACGGGAGTCGGGAAACAGGAGGCAGTGGTCCCTGAGCGGGAGGCACACTCACCGCGAGGAAAGCTCAGGAGTTCACTTTGGATCCGGCGAATCACCCGGAATCAGGCGGATGGCTCAGATCATTCGGAGAGGATCGAGTAACTTCTCTGGTAGTCCGGCCACCGGCCGAACCCTGCTTGTTCAAAAGAGAAATTGAGCAGTCGGGACTGGGGAGGAAGCGGCTTGTGGCGGGCTGCTGGATTCCGGCTGCCGACTCCTGACTCTCCTCCCGACTCCCGACTCCCGTATCCCGACTCCCGTATCCCGACTCCCGTATCCCGACTCCCGACTCCTGTTCTCAGAATTCGTAGGCAAACCCTTCCAGCAACAGGCGGTCGCTCTCTTCCACCGCCCGGACCAGCTCCGCATCGTAATAGGACCGGTAGCGATCTCTTTGGCTCAGGTTCACAGGCGGCGCGTCTGCGATTGTCCGGCGGAAAGCCGCCGGGAGCTCCGCCGCCGAGGCGAAAGCCTTCGCCAGTTCTTCCCGCAGGTTCTCGAAACGGGCAAATCTCACCGACTCCAGATCTCCGCCGAGCAGGTAACTGAAATACCAGGAAAAGGAGATTCGTCGGCAGCGGTCAGACACGTCGGGAAAGAACCGGCCGACCGGCAGCTCAAGCAGGTTCGCGATGGTCCGCCTGAAATCCGGCGGCGCTGCGGGCGACGCAGCCGCGTCGAAGATGGGGTTGCCCCCGATCTGCAGCATGTAATGAAACCACGAGACATACCAGTCGAAGGGGTTTCGTACCACGGCGATTCGCGGCAGTTGACGGAACTCCGGTGGGATCTCGTTGACACCGGGATGGCCCTCCAGGATCCGGGTTTGCCAGTCCACCGGCGCCGACTGCAGGAAAAGCTGCCGCACGAAGGTGCCGCCGGTGCGGGGGATGTGAATGAACACGAAGCGGGTGGTGAGGATCATCGGCAGCGCCCGAGAATACCAGATCCGACAGGCGCTTCCTCACCTGTCCCCCAGGGAATGGGAGAAGGTGGCGGTGTTGACCTGTCCCCGATCGTGGGGGGACTGGTGGCGGCTGACCTGTCCCCCCCGAGCCTCAGGACTGCCGGGAAAACGGTGCCTGACCTGTCCCCGCGTTGGGGGCTGGGAGGTCGCACCTGACCTGTCCCCGCATCGTCCCGACAGCCGGGAGACCACCGCGTGGCCTGTCCCCGGCTCCCCCGGGGAGCCACCAGAGCGGTGCGCGACCTGTCCCCCGCACCGGCGGCCGGGAGGCTGCACTTCACCTGTCGCCCAGGGAACGGGAGAAGTGGCGGTCTTGACCTGTCCCCGATCGTGCGGGGGACACGTGGCGGCTGACCTGTCCCCGATCCGCTGGACCGCCCCGAAAACGGTGCCTGACCTGTCCCTGGCTCCTAACCTGTCCCGGCTCCTCCAGCCAGGCGCCAGAGCGGCGCGCGACCTGTGCCCGGCGCGGGCAGCCGGGAGGCCGCATGTGACCTGTCCCCGAATGCTTCGGGACTGGGGGGGAACACCGGCTGACCTGTTCCCCGATCCCCTGGACTGCCGGGAAGGCGGTGCCTGACCTGTCCCCGCGTTGGGGGCTGGGAGGTCGCACCTGACCTGTCCCCGCATCATTCCGACAGCCGGCAGAGCGGCGCGTGACCGACAGCCGGCAGAGCGGCGCGTGACCTGTCCCCGGTCGGGCGGATTGAGATTCAACCCGGCCGGTGTTAGGATCCTTCCGGCAGCTCCCCTTTCTCCAGCGCGGCGGACTTCAAACCTGACCCGGAGCTGTCCAGAACGCTCAAGTCCACTGCTTTGCTGTAACGCGATCCGCTCACACCGCCACCGATGAGTCGTCGGAGTCCGAGGACCCGCCCGACCGTGGACGCGCGGGCGGGACCCACGGCATGTCGTGCGATGATCGCGCCCGGAGACAACCGGGCGCGGCGGAAAGGAGAGGATGTGCCATGCCCACCTTCGTTACGCTCTATCGCTACACCGATCGCGGAATCCGGGATGTGAAAAACAGCCCGGCCCGCATCCGATCCACCATCAAGGCCATGGAGGCGGCCGGAGGCAAGCTGATCGGAGTTTGGGTCACCATGGGCGCCCACGACCTGGTGGCGGTTTCGGAATGGCCCAGCGACGAGGCGGCGGCCGCGGCAGTCCTGGCCCAGGGAGCCCTGGGCAATGTGACCTCGCAATCCATGCGGGCCTTCACCGTGGACGAGTTCCAGCGGATCGTGGACTCGATGCCCTCGTTGTGAGGGACACAGACTCGGCGAATCAGTACTCAGAATCCGGAACCCGGGAGACCGCGCCTCGGTGACCGGTGGTGCGCCGGTCCGGCCGGGCACCCGAGCCGGCGGCGAAGCCCGCGCCGGCGGAACCGAATTTGAACCGCCGCATCTGATCCCGTAAGATACTGGTTTCCCGGCCCACTCTCGCGGAGAGGTGCTGGAGTGGACGAACAGGGCTGCCTGCTAAGCAGTTGTACCGGGAAACCGGTACCGGGGGTTCGAATCCCCCCCTCTCCGCCAGACTATTGCCGCGCCAGCAGACGTTCTTTCACCACTTGACTGACTTCCCTGCCCTCGGCCGCCCCGCGAACCTGGGCCATGACCTGCTTCATGACCGTCCCCAGATCCTTCAGTCCCGAGGCGCCGGTCTCCGCGATGACCCGATCCACCAACGCGGCCAACTCGGCGCCAGAGAGCGGCTTGGGCAGATAGTCCTGGACCAATGCGAGTTCCGCTTCCTCCCGTTGTGCCAGGTCCTCCCGACCGCCTTGGCGGTAACTTTCGATGGACTGGCGGCGCTGTTTGGCGTAACCAGCCAGGACCTCAATGATCTCGGCGTCGGTGAGATGATAGTCTCGTCCCCGGGCGGCACGCAGTTCCACCTCCCGCTCCAGGATTCGGGCATTCAGCATCCGCAGAACGCCGACCCGCAGCTTCTCGCCGCCCTTCAGAGCGTTCTTCATGTCCTCGGAGATCCGCTGTTTCAGGTTCATGGGGGAATTATGGACCTATGGACTGGATGGACTCTATGGACAATATGGACCGTGATAAGTTGGGGCGGTGCGGATTTTCTGCGATTTTGACGGCACCATCACCAACCAGGACACCATCGTCTACCTGACCGAGCGCTTCGGCGGTGGTCCCGAGCTGCGTCGCGACCTGCTCCACGAACTGCGTGAGGGCCGCCTCAGTCTGGAGGAGGTCATCCGCCGGGAGCTGCAGTCCATCCGGGTGGGCTGGTCGGAGGCACTGGCCGCTCTGGATCGTGACGTGGCGGTGGATCCGACCTTCGACCCCTTTGTCGCCTGGTGCCGCAGCCGCGCTTGCCCGCTGGTCATCCTCAGCTCGGGCATGGAACCGGTTGTCCGACACTTCCTCCCCGACCCCCACCTGACGGTGATCGCTCACGGAGTCCTGGCCACACCGGACGGATGGATTTACCAGCCGGTCCCCGAACATGACAAGGTGCGGGTTCTGGAGTCAGTCCCGGCAACCGAACCGATCGTCTACATCGGGGACGGCGCCTCCGACGTATCCGTGATCCCCAAAGTACACCGGCTGTTCGCCAAACAGGGTCGCTACCTGGAGCGCTACTGCCGGGAACGGGGTTTACCGTGCACCGCTTTCCGGGATTTCGAGGAAATCCGCCGCGAGCTGGCCTCCCAGCTCAGTACAGAAACATCGGCTTGCCCAGCACGTTCGTAACCTTCGGGACGTAATTCTCGATGTCGTAGAAGGTGTCGACATCGACCCTCTTCACGCCCTGCGCTACAACTTCGATGTCGTCGTGCCCGTAACGCCCTTCCCGCAAGACCACCAGTCGGCCGCTGAAGCCCTGCTGGATGAGGTCGATGGCGAGGCTCCCGAAATTCGCAGACACCATCCGGTCCAGGGAGTCGGGTTCACCGCTGCGCATCAGATACCCAAGCTGCTGATAAATGGTACTGCGGCCCGTACGCCGCCGGATTTCATCGGCAGTGGCGCTCCCGATTCCCCCCAACCGGCGCTGCCCCAGGGCATCCGCCGGTCCGGTGGCCAGGACCTCCCCACCGATCATGCGAGCACCCTCGGAGATGGTCATGATGGCGTAGTTGCTCGGACTGCGGTCCTGGTCCTCAGCCAGCAGGCGGGCCAAGCGCTCGGGATCGAAGGGGACTTCGCTGATGATGGCCCGGTCTACCCCCGCGAGGTAGGCGGCCATCAGCGAGGTTTCACCCGAGCTCCTGCCGAACAGCTCCACCACCCCGATCCGCTCGTGGGATCCGATCGAGGTCCGAAGCTGGGTCAGATACTCGACGCTCCGGCTGACTGCGGTGGAGAAGCCAATGCAGTAATCGGTACCGAAGACGTCATTGTCCATGGTCTTGGGTACCCCGACGAGTTTCACACCCTCCTTGTGCATCCGATGGGCGTAGCTCAACGTCTCGTCCCCCCCGATCGGGATCAGCGCATCGATCTGGAGGTGGTCCAGCACCTTGAGCACATGGTCGGTGAAATCCAGGTATTCCCTGCCCGACTGATACACGCGGCTGGAGCGGAGGAACTGGGGGGTCATGTCCTTGGGGACATGGGAAGGATTGGTCCGGGAGGTATGGAGAAAAGTTCCCCCCGTCCGACCGATGGTCCGGACCACGTCGCGGTTGAGCTGGATCGTGTTCCTGGCTGCCGAAGTCTCATCATCCGGGTTGAATTGCAGCAGACCCAGCCACCCACGCTTGATGCCGATCACCTCATCGCCGTCGTCGGTGGCCCGGTGGACCACTGCACGGATACACGGGTTCAGACCTGGAACATCGCCGCCGCCGGTGAGTATCCCGATTCGCTTCGCCATATTGCGCCCCTCTCGTTCCCCCGGGGCCAACCATCGTCTCCGGCCCCTGTCGCATTTCAGTCCAGCGGAACAAACTCTCTATTTTAGCAGGCCGGCCGGTACCGCTCATCGCGAGCCATTCGGAGGCGGCGAGGGTCCGCCCGAACCGCAGCAAGGCGCGGCGGGGCGACTGCACCGGGGAGAGAGCCACAGGGCTGACAACGCCGCCGCCCACACCGTCCCATGCTCCACCCACCGCGCCAGAACCCACCAGCCATCGGACAGATCCCGGTATTCCACCAGGAACCGAACGTAGTAGAGACTGAACGTTCCGGAGAGCAGGATCGCCGGCCATGCGTGTCGGGAAGGGACCAGCGGCGCCAGCCCGATGACGGGCAGGGCGTACCAGGGGAACGGTGTCGGGATCAGCAGGAACCAGCCCAACAGCAGCCAGTACGCGCCAGTCGTGAGGCTCCAGTCACGCCCGACCTTCCAGGCGCTCAACAGGGCCATGATCCCGACCAGGGCCGCCACCCCCCAACGCGGATGGTCCATCCAGCCCAGCAGCGCGAAAACCCCCTCGTTCATGACCCAGCGGTCCGCATAGGCCATCAACGCCTCAGTGAGGCGTTCCCAACCCACGCCGGCAAAAGGCAGGTACCCGAGGACGCAGATCGTCGGCACCAGGGCCGCCTGCACCAGCAGCCGTATTCGGCCGCGCTCATCCAGGGTCCACCGGTGTCGAAGCCAAAGCGGAACCAGCAGCAGCGGATAGAGCTTCGTCAACCCGCCTGCCGCCAGCGCCGCCACGGTTTTCCAGCCGCCGGCCGCCGCCCGGCTTTCCGCCAGGGACAGGGCAACCAGGATCGCGGCGGCCGGCACGATGTCCACGTGGGCGGAGTTGGCGATCTCCTTGAGCACCAGCGGGTTCCACCAGTACAGGACGAAGGGCCGCCGGCCGCTGGACCGGCGGCCGAAACCCTTCCACAGCAACAGGCCCACCAGCCCGTCGAACAGCAGGAAGACCGCCCGCTGTCCCCGCCAGTCCCAACCGCCCACCAGCGCCCCGGCCGCAAACACCACCTGGGCGCCGGGTGGATAGATGGTCGGCAGATGGGGGTATCCGACCCGGGAAAGCACGATCCCGGGTACCGGCTCCCGGAGCTCAACAGCAAGCCTGCCGGTGGCGGCGCCAGACAGCTCCAGGGGCGACCAGCGATAGGGGTTGCCGCCGTGGAGAAGCATCTGACCGTCCACCACGTACCGGTAAACGTCATTCTCCTGAATCAAGCCCGAGGGCCAGAGGATGGCCCGGGCGGCCAAGCCCACTGCCACCACCAGGGCAGCCACCCAGGGGCGGTGCCACCGCAGCCGCCAAGCCAGAACCATGCCGGCGAAGATGACCGCCCACGCCAGGAGGAATTCAGGGATCGGTCGCAGTGAATGACCCTGCCCATAGTGGAACCGGAAACTGAGCAGGGTCCAGGCCAGGGCCCCGCCGGTCACCAACAGCGACGCCGACACCCATCCCCACTGCGTCCGCCGTGCGCCCACGGGGGCCTATTGTAGGATGAGGTCGGGCAGGAGAGGGCCGCGGCCTTGCAGATTTCACCAGACCCACTCTCGGTTACGTCACCATCGATCTCCATTGTGATTCCAGCCCTCGATGAAGAGGCGTCCATCGCCCGCACCGTCGAATCGTGCAGCGATCCCAGGGTACTGGAGGTGATCGTCGTGGACGGCGGCAGCCGGGACCAGACCGCCGCGCGGGCAAGGAAGGCCGGTGCCCAGGTGGTGCTCTCCGCCCCCGGCCGTGCCCTGCAGATGAACTGCGGTGCCCGTCTGGCCCAAGGCAGCCTTCTGCTGTTTCTCCACGCCGATACCCGGCTGCCTGCAGGTTTCGGAGCGGAAGTGATCCGTCTCTTGGCCCTGCCGGACACAGCGGTTGGCGCTTTCACCCTGGCCATCGACGGAGCCGGCAGGTCGCTGCGGCTGATCGAGAGAGTAGCCGGGTTTCGGGCCCGCCGCCTGGGCTTGCCGTACGGCGACCAGGTTCTGTTCCTCCGAGCCGGCCTGTTCCGTCAGATAGGGGGGTTCCCCGAGCTCCCGATGATGGAGGATTTCGCACTCGTGCGGCGGCTGTCCCGCGTGGGCCGGGTCCGGGTTTCTCCGTTGCCTGCCCTGACCTCGGCGCGCCGGTGGGAGCAGGCGGGCCCCTGGCGCACGACCCTGGCCAACCAGCTGGCGGTGGCAAGCTTTCTGGCGGGCGTCTCCCCGGCCAGGATCGCCGCGTGGTATCGCCGGTTCACTCGGGGTTAACTCCCTTGCCCATTTTGACATGGGGGTTGAAACATTTTTGAAGGACCCGGCATCTGAGAGGGTGTAAGGCGAAGAGGGAGCACCCCCTCCCTCGCTCCTCCTCCCTCGTGAGCCCGTTCCCCCAAACGGGCTCACACCCCTCCTCCCTGACGTGCCCTACGGTTCCTCAACCGCCTCCGGTGGTAACAATTCCGCCGTTTCCCTCCCGGCCCTCCCGTTGCAGGGTCAGGATCTTGGACGCCCCGGTCGAGCGTGGAGCCTGCCGCACTACACGCAAAGTCCCCGACCGGCGCCAACGTTCCACCATCAGCCGGTTCTCTGGAGCCGCCGCCGCCAGGTGTGCCAGCACCGCTTCACGGACCTTCCCTTCGTCGACCGGCCCCACCGCCGGGTCCACGCGCAGCTCGACCTGCACACCGGAAGCAGTATCCCGCTCCACCATCTGGTAGTGGTCGGGTCCCCCACCGAAGCGGCCCGGCAGGATCTCCTCCATCAGCCTCATCAGGTCCTCGCCCAGAAAGTGCATTCCCTCCGACGCCAGCTTTTCGTAGCTCAGGATCCCGCTCAGACGCGTGGTGAACCCGGCCTGTTCAAAGATACAGCCGCAGGTTCGCTCGGATTGTTCGGCCCGATCCCCCACCGCCACGTTCAGCATCACCTTGGGCGCCAGCGGCGAAATCGCTGTGACAAACAGTGCATCCGGAATGGTGATCCCCCTGGCGACCGTGCTCCGCCTCAGGATGGCGACCTTGTCAAGACGCAGGTGCACTTCATCCGGCGTGACTCCGGCGACGCAACCGTGACCCAGCGCCCCCAGTTCCGCCATCGAGTAATTGCAGGCCACGGTGCAACCCGCCTCAGCGAACACCCGTTGCCGCGCCGGTGTCAGTGGTTCGCCACCCACCCGGAAGAAGCCCCCCGAAAGGTCCAGTCCTTCCCGCAGTGCAGCCCGGATGATCCGCAGCCCGGAACTGACGTTGGTGTCGCAATGGAAGGACCCCGCCGTCTCCCGGATGCGTGCCAGTAAGCGGGAAAGCCGCGACGCCTCAGACAATGCCAGGCGCCGGGGAGTGGGGAGACGCAACCCGGTAGCTCGTCGAGCGGCGCGGACGATTCCGGTCACCAGCACCCGGCTCTTGACCCGATCCAGCCAGGAACCCGGAAGTTCCTGCGCAAACCAGGCGGCGATGGCGAGGCGCAACCGACTGTGGATCAGGTAACGTTTGACGCCGGCCGCCCCCGGCGGAAGGGGACGCCAGAGCACCAGCGGCCGGTGCCGAATCCCCCACTCATTCAGAAACACTGAGTGGGCAGCCGCATCCCGCTCCAACAACCTCAAGTCCAGAACCAGCCGACTCGGCCGGCCTCCGGAACCTCCGGTCTGAAGCCGCAGGTGCCCCGACGGGATCGGGCTGTCGAAGATCAGCGCTTCAGCGGGAATCTGCAGGCTGCCCCGCCGGAGGGGGCAGCGGCCCTTGAATTCGTCCATGGTGACGAAGACTCCTGCCTGGTGGAGGCGGTCCAGCGCCCCTTCGAGGCCTTCCCGCTGAAGCAGTTCTTCTACCTCGCCCGGCCCTGCTCCCACCCAGTGCAGCAGCCGGCGGTAGGGACTCCACGGGTTTCGCCAGACACCCTGGTCGAGAACAGTCCTGAAGGCCTTCACCCGATCCTGACAGGTGACCGCGAGGCGCCGGAGATCCGCGGCGACGCCTTCCGGCGGCGGGAAAAAGCCCTTGAGATCCCGGAACAACTCCCGGGCCAGCCTCAACTCCTCGACTGCACCGCGCCTTCTCACCCTCCCCCTCCAATCCGCCGGCTCAGCGGCGGCTTTCCAACTCCGCCATCCGTTGAGACCGGCAAATCCGTGTATCCCGTCTTCACCAGAAGCTGCTAGATTATCCTGCAATCGCTTCGGCGGCCTGAGTCCGACGGGTGCAGCGGCAAGGGGAGTCTTGGGGTAGGGGGAGTCTTGGATCAGCAGACGCGCGGTGCGGGTGGAAGCAAGCTGTGGCGGGGAGGGCTTTCGAGAATCGGGCCCGGCCTCGTGTTCATGCTGAGCGCTTTCGGGGCGGGGGACATTGTCTCCAACGCCGCCGCCGGCGCACAGTATCGCTTCTCGCTGGCCTGGGTCCTGCTGCTCGCCCTGGCCTTCCGTTTCGTCTGGCTGGACGCCTCCGCCCGTTACGTGCTGGCTACCGGTGAGAGCATCCTGCAGGGGCTGCACCGGTTGGGCCGAGGAGTGACCTGGGGGATTTTCATCATCATCGTGGTGGTTCGCCATGCGCTCAACCTCTCAAAAGTCTTGCTGATCGGCGAGGCCACCCAGATTTTGCTGCCCCTCCCCTGGTCCGGTGGAGAAGTGATCTGGTCCCTGGTGGGTACCGGCGCAGCCTTCGCCGTGGTTTGTTGGGGCGGGTACGCGGGGGTGGAACGCATCTTCACCTGGCTGATGGCCGCCCTCGGCTGCTCGCTGGCATTGTCCGCCGCGATTCACTTCCCGGGCCTTGGCCACCTCGTGTCCGGCCTCCTCTATCCGGCGCTCCCGGAGTCCCATGGACCTTTCGGCACAGCACTGGTGGTACTGGCCCTGATCGGAACCGAGGCCGGTTCCATGACGAACCTTACCTACAGCTACTTCCTCCGCGAGAAAGGCTGGCGGAGCATGAGTGCCTTGTCCCTGCAACGCCGGGAGCTGATGAGCTCCATCTCGTGCATGTTTCTGCTGGGCATCATGCTTCAGATCACCGCGGCCGGCGTCTTTTCCGGTTCCCACGAGTCCATTCGGACCACCCGTGACCTGGTCCGACTGCTGGAGGAGAGCCAGGGGGATTTCGGAGTCCTGGTCTTCGCTATCGGCCTGTGGGCTGCGGTCTTCACCGGGTTTACCGGCGCCACCACCGGCTATGCCCTGATGGCGGTGGACGCCGCCCGCAACCTATTAGGTTGGACCTGGGGACAGGGCGGCGGGAAGCACTCGCAGGATCCGAGACATGATCGGCTTTACCGGTTGCTCACCGGACTCTGGATTCTGGGTCCGCTTTACATCCTGCTTTCCGATGCCGAGCCCCTGCGCCTGCTGTTGCTCACCCATGCGGCGGCAGCCCTGATGATTCCGCTGCTGGCTTGCGGCCTCCTCTACCTGGTCAATCAGCGCCGGCTGGACGGGAAGTTTCGCGCCCGCTGGCTGACCAACAGCGTGCTGGTCCTGATCGCTGCGACCTCGGTCGGAGCGGCGCTGGTCGAGTTGATCCGCCGGACGGCGATTGCTATCGCCGGGCAGCTTTAACGATTTCGGCCATGGCATCCAGCCGCTGCTGGACCCGGGCGTGAATCGACCCCGCAGTCCACGTCCCGTCCGCCTCCCGGCGCCCGGCGGGAATCCCGGTCAGCAATTCAATCCCCTGATCGACGGTCTCCACCGGAAAGATGTGGAACCGTCCCTGGCGGACCGCGTCGATAACCTCTCTGCGCAGCATCAGATTCGAAACGTTGCGGGAGGGAATCAGAACCCCCTGTTCCCCGGTAAGCCCCGCCGCAGCACAGGTGGCAAAAAACCCTTCGATCTTCTCATTGACACCGCCGATGGGCTGAATCACACCCTTCTGGTTGACGGAGCCGGTCACCGCCAGGTTCTGTCTGAGGGGCACTTCCGCCAGCGCTGACAGCAGCGCATAGAGCTCCGTGGAGCTGGCCGAGTCGCCGTCTACCCCCGAGTATGACTGTTCAAAGCAGATGCTGGCGTACAGGCTGAGGGGCCCCCTGGTCCCGTACTTGCCGTACAGGTATCCGGTAAGGATCAGGACCCCCTTGTCGTGGATGCTGCCGCTCAGACGCGCCTCGCGCTCGATGTTGACGATCCCTTCGTCCCCCACCGCCACCTGCGCGGTGATGCGGGTCGGCTTGCCGAAGGTGTAATCACCCACCTGATACACCGAGAGCCCGTTAACCTGACCGGTTACCGCGCCTGCGGTATCGATCAGGACGAATCCTTCATCGATCATTTCCTGCAGGCGCGCCTCGTACAGGTTCGACCGGTAGATCTTCTCGCTGACGGCCCGCTCCACGTCCTCCCGCCGCACGAGGTCGCGACCGGCCTCGGCTGCCCAGTGGTCGGCTTCCCGGATCAGATCCGCCACATCGCTGAAACGCAGACTCAGCCGCCCCTGGTCGGACACCATCCGGGAGCTGTGCTCCATCAGGGCGGCCACGGCTTCGCGGTGGAAGGGCCGCAGTTTCTCCTTGCTCCCCAGCGTACGCACAAATCGGGGGTACTCCTCCAGCAGAACCGGATCCTTGCGGACGACGGTGTCGAACTCCGCCTTGATTTTGAACAGCTTCTGGAAGTCCTCGTCCACCCGGTACAGCAGGTTGTACAGCTCGGAGCTCCCCAGCACCACCACCTTCAGATCCACCGGCACCGGTTCCGGCCGCAGGCCGACGGTTACCGCCAACCCATACTGCTCGGACGGATCCTGGATGCTTACCCGCCCGTCCTGGAGCGTTCGCTTCAGGGCATCCCAGGCGAAGGGAGTCGACAGGAGATCCACCAGGTCCAGAATCAGGTACCCATGGTTCGCGTGCAGCACCGACCCCGCCCGCAGCATGGTGAAGTCGGTGTACAGCGTGCCCATCCGCGCTTCCCGTTCCGCCACCCCGATCAGGTTCCTGTAAGTGGGATGCGTCTCCTGGATCACGGGTGCCCCCTGCTGGCGGGAGTTGTCCACGATGACGTTGACCCGATACCGGATCAGGGGGTCGCTGCCGTCTGCACCGACCGGGGCACCTTCCCCCGACTCCGCGGGAAGGAAATCCCCGATATTGCCCACAATATCCCGCTGGACGTCGTCGAGGTAACGTATCAGGTCCGGGAACTCCGCATAGTCCTCGCGGAGGGCGCCGAGGTAGTGTCCGGCGGCGATCAGGGCCACCGTGCGGTCCAGGTCCTTGAGGCGCTCCTGAACTTCATTCTGAAGATCGCGAAGTTCCCGATACACCTCCTGGATGGTCTCGGACAGCGCCCGCTGGTCCCGCTGGAAACGTTCGCGCTCCGCCTCGGACAACGCCTCGTACTCTTCCGCCGTCAGTTCCCGTCCGTTGACCGCGGGGAGGGTCACCACCTGCGGACCTGCCGTCTTGACCACCAGGTTGCGGTCCCGGGCTTCGCGGTGGACGCGGCCGATCAGCTCCCCGCGCTGCTGCTGAAACCGTTGGAGGATCTGCGACTTGCGCGCTTCGTAATCCTCGCCGGCGAACGCTTTCGGGATCTCCTCCCGCAATGTCGCCACCAGGCGCTCCATGTCGTCACGGAACCGGACGCCGGTACCCGCCCTGACCGTGATCGCCCGGGGGCGATCGGGCCGTTCGAAGTTGTGGACATACAGCACGTCATCAGGCGTCGGCTGCCGCCGGGCGATCTGTTCCACCACCGACCGGATCAGGGTCTTCTTGCCGGTACCGGGACTGCCGGCAACAAACAGGTTGAAGCCGAAGCTGCGGATCGAAAGCCCGAAGCGGATGGCCCGCAACGCCCGGTCCTGCCCGATCATTCCCTCCAGGGGCTCCAGTTCCTCAGTGGTCTCGAAGTTCAGGAGCCGGGGATCGAGCTGGGCGGTCAGCTCCTCCGGTTTCAGGCGGGGGAAGGCGGCATAAGGATCTTCAGTGCTCATGGCTGGCGAGAAGTGTAAGCCATCGCCGTCGCGGCGGGTACCGGGAGAAATGCGAGGGTTGAGAGGCTTACCCTGGTCTCACCGCCCGCTCGTACAGCAGGAAGCTGAAGGGGTAGGGATTCTCGGAATCGGCGGGACGATCCTCCCGCGCCACCAGCCGCCAGTCAGGACCTTCAAACTCGGGGAACCAGGTGTCCCCTTCGAACTCCCGGTGGATGACCGTGAGGTAGATCCGGTCGGCCCGGGGCAGGGCCGCAGCGTACAGTTGAGCGCCACCCACCACGAAGATTTCGGGCTCATCCGCCACCAGCCGCAGTGCAGTGTCCAACGAGTCCGCCACTTCCACCCCCTCGGCGGCGAAGTCCTTCCGCCGGCTGACCACAATGTTGCGGCGCCCCCGCAGGGGTTTGCCCACGCTCTCCCAGGTCCGGCGCCCCATGATCACCGGGTGGCCCCAGGTGGTCTCCCTGAAGAACCTGAGGTCCGCCGGCAGTCGCCAGGGCAACCCGCCCCGCTTGCCGATGACGCGGTTCTCCGCCATGGCCGCGATCAGCGAGACTCTCATACCGCCACCGGGGCTTTGATCGGAGGATGCGGATCGTAACCCACGAGGTTGAAATCCTGGAACCGGAAATCGAAGATCGAGGTTACCGCCGGATTCAGCTCCATGCGGGGCAGCGGCCGCGGCTGCCGGGTCAACTGCAGGCGGGCCTGCTCAACATGATTCAGGTAGAGGTGGACATCTCCAAAGGTATGGATGAATTCGCCCGGCTGCAGCCCGCACACCTGGGCGGTCATCATCGTCAACAGCGCATAAGAGGCGATGTTGAAGGGCACACCCAGAAACACATCGGCACTCCGCTGGTAGAGCTGGCAGGAGAGCCGGCCTTCCGCCACGTAGAACTGGAACAGCACGTGACAGGGCGGCAGTTTCATCCGATCCAGCTCGGCGACGTTCCAGGCGCTGACCAGCAAGCGGCGTGAGTCCGGGTCAGACCGGATCAGCTGCAGCACTTTCCGGATCTGGTCGTAAACCCGGCCGTCGGGGCCCGGCCAGGAACGCCACTGGCGGCCGTAGATCGGCCCCAGATCGCCGTCAGCGTCGGCCCATTCATCCCAGATGGTGACTCCATGCTCATGCAGATACCGAACGTTGGTATCGCCGGAAAGAAACCACAACAGCTCGTGGATGATGGACCTTACGTGCAGCCGCTTGGTGGTCAACAGCGGAAATCCAGCGGACAGGTCAAACCGCATCTGGTGGCCGAAGATGCTGAGCGTCCCGGTTCCGGTGCGATCGGTCCTGCGGGTCCCCCGGCTCAGAATCAGTTCCAGCAGTTCCAGGTACGGCTGCATGTCTCTTCATTCTACATACCGCCTCCGGCATCCCGGCGTGCCATCACCCGTTCAAGCATGTCCCGATAGCGGGACACCACTAGATCCCACGTAAAGCGGTCCGCGACGTACCGGCGGCCATGCTCGCCCATCTCGGGACGCAAGGCCCGGACCGCCGTCCCGAACTCGGACCAGCTCCCAAACACCACCCCACCCCCGCATTCCTCAACCATCCTGGCCACCGGGGTCCCGCGCCGCGCCAGAATCGGCTTGCCGAAAGCCCAGCCCTCCAGGGCCAGGATCGACAGGCTTTCCATCACCGACGGAACGACCACCGCACGGCACCGCGACAACAGCGCCCGCTTGCGGGATTCCGGAACGACCCCCTCGTACCGGACCCAGCTCGGGATTGGAATCGCGGCGGGACCCGCCATCACCAGCTCCAGCCCGCTGGATCGAACGGCCTCCCACAGTTCCGGGCACCCCTTGCCGGCCTCGATCCGCCCCAGGAAGAGAAGCCAGTCCTCCCCCACTGCGGGCTCGCCCAGCTCGACACCCACTCCCGCCGTTACCCACGGCAGGTGCGCATTGTCAAACCGGCGGTGGACGAAGTCCCGTTCATGATCGCTCTGGAACACCAGCCCCCGGGGCGCTCGCAGCACTTCGCGGTAGAGCGAAAAACGGAGAGCAGGCTCGTCGTGCGCCGTGGGTGCGAGCACCGCCCGTTCCCTCACCTGCGGCAGGCCGAAGACAGTGGGATAGTACAGGCAGGTAAAGAAGAGGAACGCATCGTAATCTGAGCGCCGGTGTTCCAGGTACCGGGGCAGGTCCGGGCAGCAGGGTCCCTGCTGGACAACCCACTCCCTCTCCACGGCCACCGGCAGCCGGATATATCGCGCCAGGCGAAACAGGATCCCACTGATCCACCCGAAGAGTCTCCAGCTCCGACGTTGCACGGATTCGAAACGGTAGAGACGGACCGGACCGTCCCAACCCGGGCCGGCAGGATAGACGTTCGCCCACGACCGGTGATCCCGACTGCAGGTGGTCAGCACCTCCACGTCGTACCAGCGGCAGAGGCCGTGGGCGACTCCCCGTGCCGCAATCTCGGCTCCCCCGATGACGTCCTCACCGTAACGCTGGATCACGATCCCCACCCTCGGCCGGCCCGTCCGCGGCGGGGCCGGTGGAACCTCCGGGCGGACGGAGACCGCTCTCCAGGCGGCCGCGCAGTAGGCGGCCGCCAGGATCGTTTCCGCCAGCACCAACGTCCAGGCGCCTCCCAAGGGTCCCCAGCCGGGGATCAACAGGAAACCCAAACCCAGATGGCCGGCCAGCCCCGCGGCGGTGGTCCAGGGAAGCCGCGAAACCAGCCCCTGGCGACTCAGCAGCACGTGGCTGAAAGCCATACCGATGAAGGTCGGCACCATCGCCCACACCAAGACCCGCAGCACCGGAATCGCTTCCGTGTAGCGGTCGCCGTAAATCAACGCCACCAGCCACGGAGCGGTCACGAACAGGAGCCCCGCCAGGGGCACTGAAAGTGCCGTCATCAGGACCAGCGATCGCAGAAAGAGGTGGCGAAAGGCGGACGAACCGGACGGGGCGGCCGCCAGTGCCGGCAACACGGCGCTGAAGATCCCCTGCGGCAGGTTCGCCAGACTCTGCGGTATCCGCAATGCCGCCGCATAGATCCCCGCCCCGAATGGACCCGACAGGAAGGTTACCAGTGTGATTCCAATGCGGGAGGACACGCTGTTGAAGAGCGTCGCCAACCCCACCGCCAAAGACCGCCTGACAAAATCCCTCCACCCTCCCAGACGGGGACGAATCCCGTGGATGAATCGCCGATACAGGACCCCGTTGAGCAGCGTCGTGAACAGGGAGGACAGGGCGTACGCTGCCGCCAGAGCGACCAGACCTCCGCCCCACCAGAGAAAGGAAAGCCCCAGGACGGCCTGGATGACGAAAATGAGCAGGATATTGAGGCTGGCGAAGTAGAGCCGGTCGTGGGCCTGAAAGCCGACGTTGAGGCCCGAGGAAAAGCACTGGAGTGCCGCACCGGCTCCGAAAACCACCAAGGCAGTTTCCGCTTCGCCCCCCAGCCGAATGCTGCCGGCCAGGATCACCACCGCAGTCAGCAACAGACCGCTGACCACCAGCTTCAGGCCCAGAAAAAGATCGCTGATCTCCCGGGACCGCCCCCGGTCGGCCGCCATCAGACGCAGTGCCGTGTTGTGCAGGCCGAAGTCTCCGCCGATGAGCAGGATCTGGACCACGCTCCAGGCAAACGAGTAGCGGCCGAAGTCCTCGGGTCCGAGAACCCGGGCCACCACGATCAGGTAGATCGTCTGGACCACCAGCGTGGCCGCCAGCGATGTCACCTGGGCGGCGGCATTGACGACGATCATAGGCCGCAATGGTAGCTCAGCAGAACGACGTGCTAAGATCCGCCGATGATGGCGGTGGCGGGCTCAGTGGTGGCACTGGCGCTGGCCACTGCCCTGCTTGTCGGTTTCTTCGCCCAACCGCTGGCAGGCGCCGTCTTTCTGCCGATCACGCTGGCGGTCGGACTGGCCGGGTGGCTTTCCCCAGCCTGGGGGCTCAGCGTCTATCTGGTCAGCAGCCTGGTTACGCTGCAGATTCCGATCCTGGCGGAGACCCCTTTCTTTTCCGGACCGGAACCTGGCTTCCTGGCCCTGGTTGCGGTCACCGCGCTGCGTCGGCTTCGTCAGGGCGCCGTCGGCGGCGCCGCGCCGTGGCTGGCGGCGGGCCTGGTTCTCCATGGCGGAGCCACCGTACTGGCCGCCGCGGCGGTCTGGTGGTCGCTGTCGGATCTGCCGGGCGACTGGTTCTGGGCTCTGAGCCGGGACGCGCTTTCCAAGATCTTCTTCTGGAGGTGGCGGAATCCCTTCAACTTCCTCCGGATGACGCTGCTGGTGCTGGAAGGGATCGCCGCCTGCTGGGTTGCTTTCCACGCGGTCCGCACCGATTCCCGACGAACCGTCCGGCTGGCCGCCTGGAGCTTCGTTCTCTGCGCCTTTCTGCTGGCCGGCTATTCGGCGATGGAACTGCTTTTTCGCGGCAAGACCATCAGTCTGTACCCGGGCTTCGGCCCGGTCTTCAACGATCGCAACGCCTACGCCGCGTTCTGGGTGCTGGCGGTCCCGATCTGCCTCGGGCTGGCGGGCACCCTGGGGGGCCTTTGGCGCCTGCTGGTTTACGGGATCGCGGCTGCCGGCGTGCTCTGCTGCCTGCTGTCCCTTTCCCTCACCGGCCTGGTGGGGATGGCCGCCGTGCTGGTCCTGTGGGGGCTAACCGCCCTTCTCCGCCGTACAGTCAATCCGGCCGGCGGGGTCTCGCTCCGGCGGTGGGCTCTGGTCGCGTCTGTGGTTCTGGGGTCGGTGGGACTCACCGTCCTGGTGGGCCTGCAGCCGGCAGGTCTGAATCTCCAGGAGAGGCTTCGTTCTCGATTCTCACTGTGGCAGCCCGCCCTCTGGATCAGCCTGGAACGCCCCCTGCTTGGACTGGGTCCGGGGAGATATCTGCAGGAAAGGCCCGTCTGGCGGGAGCGCCTCCAGCTCGAGAAGGTGGACTCCTACGAGCACGAACACGTCCACAATTACTATCTGCAGCTTGCCGCCGAGACCGGGTTCCCCGGTCTGGCCGGGTTCCTGCTGGCGGCGGGTGCGGTGCTGGTTCCGGCTTGGCGTCGCCTGCGGGCTGCTTCGTCCGGGGACGAGCAGGCCGAGCCCGGCAGGGCGTCCGAGCAGAGCCTCATCGCCGGTCTGGTGGTGGGCCTCGTCGGCCTGCTGGTGGTGTCCGTGGCCCAGCACCCCTTGCTCCTGTTCAGTTTCCAAACCTGGTTCTGGATCGTCGCGGGCCTGGTGGCGGGAACCGGTCCGGTGAATCCCGTCCGCCGTCTCCAGCCGGTCGGTTTGGCAGCGGCCGGACTCACCGCCGCCGGGTTGCTCCACTTCTCTTGCTTCCCATCCCCTGCCCCCCAGGAGCTGGTCTACGGCCTTCACCTGCCCGGCAAGGGTCTTTCCGCTCCGGCGAATTCACGGATCACGGAAGCAATCGCTTTCGTCCGTTCCAGCCACCACGTCCCGGAAGGATCTCTCCGGGTGCACTCCCTGCACCGCGAGGTGCCTCAGACCATCGAGCTGGAGCTGAACGGACACCTCCGGCGCCTTGAACTACAGCCCGGGCAAAGCGTCGAGGTAGGGTGGCAGGGGACAGGTGAGCGTTGGGACCTGGGGATCCGGGTGTCGCCGGCGGCTCCCCTGGTCTTCGCCGACAGTCTGGGTGGCGGGGTCGTGATCGAAGGCTTGCCGGAGTCCCTGGAGGCGGAGCCGGAACCGCGTTAGGTTGGGACCGCCAGGCCGCCCCTCAGGCTGACCTCCAGGGATTCCTGGGCCCCGCCGCGACCCGGGTGCGCGGGATCAGCTTCCCCGGAGGGCCTCGATGGCCGCCGCCGCCGCCGCCAGCGTCACCGTAACACCGGCAGCGGCAGCCCACACCAGCCAACCCGGCCAGCCCCGAGCCAGCAGCCGGTGCGACAGATGATCCCGTCCGCCCTGAAGGGGCGAGACCCCGCGCCGCCAGCGCGCAAAGGTGACGTAGGTGGTGTCTGCGATGGGAACCGCCAGCGCCATCACCGGGATCCAGCTCCGTTCGAGGGGAAGTCCGAAAAGCGGAAGGGCGGCAAGACTGAAACCCACCAGGTGGCTGCCGGAGTCCCCCAAATGAATCCGGGCCCGGTGCCCGTTCAGGCAAAGCAGTCCCAGCAGCGCCCCCGCCAGGGGCCACAGCACCCAGTCGGCACCCAGGCCGAGCCAGAGCATGGACAGTGCGGCGGCCAGTCCGGTGGCCGGAGTCAGACCGTCCATGTTGTCCAGCAGATTCACCGCGTTGGTGATGCCCACCAGCCAGAAGATCCAAAGCGGGAAAGCGGCGGCTCCCAGCACCAGATCCAGCTCGCCACCCCAAATCCCACGGGGGGTGAGTACCACAAACAGGCAGGCGGCAGCCACCTGAACCGCCAGCTTGGTGGCGGGGCTGAGCACGATGAGATCATCCACCGCCCCCATGGCAAACAGGATCAGGGCACACATCCAGAAGACCCTCAGGGTAAACAGGGGCGCCCCGCCCTCAAGCAGGAGAATCGCCAGCAGAACGGCCAGCAGGACGGCCAGACCGCCCAACCGACGGGGACGCTCCACCGTGCCCTGAAAGAGGAACGACAGCCCGAGACTTGCGAGCCCAGCCACCATCAACACCACGGCCGGCGATTATACGGCAGGAGACGGCGTTCCGGCCGAGTTCCGGCCGGGCAGCCGGAAGGGGTTCAGGACCGGCGCCCCAGCAGGCCGGTGGCGGTTCCCAGGAGAAAACCCAGGTTGCCGGCGACGATGAAGAGCGGCGCCTTCAGGGCCAGCGCCGGAGACAGTTCCCAGGCCGCCCGCAGGGTCGGCCAACCCAGCAGCACCGAGGCCGCCGCCAAGGCCACTCCCCCCGGCCACCAGATCACGCCCGCCGGCAGCGCCGCCGCCAGCAGCACAAGCTGGAAGCGGCGGGTCTGCGGGGTACTGGAGTCCCGGACCAGGCGGCCGGAATGCCGCCGGTAAAGTGCCGGAGTCCGGCGCCCGTACTGAAACCGGCGGCGGACATGCGCCCACAGGGCCTGGGGATGACGATGCTCCACCGTCGCCTCCGGAACGTAGCGCATTCGTACGCCCTGGGCCGCCAGGCGGAACGACAGCTCAATGTCCTCGAGCTTGTCGAATCGCACGTCAAACGGATCCGCTCCCAGCACCGACCGGCGAAAAGCACAGGTCGCGGAGTTGACAAAGTCGGTGTCGCGGTGACGGATCATCCGCCGGTGGCGGGCATCCAGTTCGACCTGGGTCAGCCGGGCCACCCAGTTTTCCTGCGAGGAGACGAATCTGCCCACCGTCCCTCCCAACCCGGGATCCTCCGCCAGTGGGCCCACCAGCCGCGCGACCCAGTCGTCGGCTGCCACACAGTCGGCATCCAGGAACAGGACCACGGGTGCCCGTGTTTCCGCCAGGCCGCGGTTGCGGGCCGCCGCCGCCCCTGCCGCGGCCTGGCAGATGACCCGACACCATTTAAAAGCCGCGGCTGCCTCCGCCGTAGGGTCCGCCGAACCGTCCACCACCACCACCACTTCCAGGCGGGGGAATTCCGGCTGCCGCGCCAGCGAGCGCAGGGTTTCAGGCAGGGTCCCGGCGGCATCGCGGGCCGGTATGACGACGCTGAAACATGGCTCGGCGGACGGTCCGGACATGGTGACACGTCCCTACAGCTTCACCACATTGGGGAAGTCGCCCTTGAAGGCGTTGCGGGAATCGAAGATCAGTTGGGCGTGGCGCTGAACCAGCCCATAGTCCACACAGGAATGGTCCGTCACCAGCACTACGACGTCGTAGGCAGCCACCTCCTCCGGAGTAAGTTCCACCGACCTGCGGTTCGGTGAGCCCCCCGGGTTGCCGTGACCCGACTCCAGAGACAGCTCGGGCACATAGGGGTCGTGGTAGTCCACCCTGGCCCCTTCGGCCTCCAGCAGGCGGATTACATCCATGGCCGGCGATTCCCGGGTGTCGCTGACATCCTTCTTGTACGCCACTCCCAGCACCAGCACCCTGGACCCGTTCAGGGGCTTGCGTTGGCGGTTCAACGCCTTGGCAACCTTCGTCACGCAATACTCCGGCATCTCGGTATTGATCTCGCTGGCCAATTCGATGAAGCGGGCGTTGTAGTTCAGGGCCTTCAGTTTCCAGGACAGGTACAGGGGATCGATCGGGATGCAGTGGCCACCCAGCCCCGGACCGGGGAAAAAGGGCATGAACCCGAATGGTTTGGTGGAAGCCGCCTGGATCACTTCCCAGACCGAGATGCCCAGCTTGTCGCACATCACCGCCACTTCGTTGACCAGACCGATGTTGACCACCCGGAACGTATTCTCCAGGAGTTTCACCATCTCCGCCGCCTGGGTGGATGAAACCGGGACGATGCGGTCGATCACCTGTCCGTACAATGCCTGGGCTATCTGCAGGCAGGTGGGAGTGGTGCCGCCCATAACCTTGGGCGTATTCCGGGTGTGGTAGACCGGATTGCCCGGATCCACCCGTTCCGGCGAGAAGCACACGTAGATGTCCCGCCCCACCACAAACCCCGCCTTCTCAATCTCCGCCCTGACCAGCTCCTCCGTCGTCCCGGGATAAGTCGTGCTCTCGAGCACCACCAGCATCTGCGGGTGCAGCCGCGGCACGATTTCGGCGACCGCGCTGGTGATGAAGCTGATGTCCGGATCCCGGGTCTTCTTGAGCGGGGTGGGGACGCAAATGCTTACACAGTCGGCCTGGCGGACCGGCTCATAGTCCCGGTAGGCCCGGAAACGTCCGGTCTCGACAGCCGCCTTCACCTTGTGGGCCGGAACATCCAGGACATGGGAGCGGCCGGCGTTGAGCCCCTCCACTTTGGCCTCGTCCACGTCAATGCCGGACACGTCGAAGCCGCCCTCCACGAACTCCATCACCAGCGGCAGCCCCACATAGCCCAGCCCCACCACCGCAATCTTCGCCCGTTTTTGCTCGATCTTCTCCAGCAGCGTCATCGGCTGTTTCTCCCGTGTCGGATCTCCGGATCCGCGTCATCCGTGCGATCCGTATCATCGTTCCATCTCACCCCAGCTTCAGGGCCTGGACCGTCCGCTCCAATCCCTCCCTGAAGCCCACCGCGGGCACAAAGCCCAGCGCCTCACGGGCCAGCGTCACGTCCGCCCGTGAGTGGCGTACGTCGCCCTGCCTTGGCTCCCGGTAGACCGGGTCCAGTGAGGTTCCCAGAATCTCATTCAGCATCGCCACCAGTTGGTTGAGACTATAGCTTGCTCCGGTGCCGATGTTCAGCGGCTGCCCCGGCGAGTCCCGGTCTGCCGCCAGCAGATTCGCCTGGACCACGTTGCCGACGTAGATGAAGTCCCGGGTCTGCTCCCCGTCTCCGAAAATGATGGGGCGGTCTCCCGCCAGCATCCGGGTAATGAACTTCGGGATGACGGCGGCATAGTCCGAGGAGGGGTCCTGGCCCGGACCGAATACGTTGAAATACCGCAGGGGTTGGACCGAGAGGCCGTACAACCGCCGGTAGAGGAGCCCGTAGTGCTCGTTGACCAGCTTGGAGACCGCATAAGGCGAAAGCGGGCAAGGCGGCAGGTCCTCGCGCTTCGGCAGGATTTCGGCGTCCCCGTAGATGGCGCAGGTGGAGGCGAACACCACCCGCCCGACCCCGCAGCGGCGGGCACACTCCAGGACCTTGAGGGTGCCCCGGACATTGACGTCGTCACACTCCAGGGGGTCCTCCACGGATTTCTGCACGGAGACCATCGCCGCCTGGTGGAAAACCACGTTTGCCCCCCGGAAAACCTGGTCCAGCAGATCCTCCTTTCGGACATCGCCCCGGACCAGCCGGCAACGGTCCAGCAGTCCGGCCAGATTCGCCTCCCTGCCGGTGGACAGGTTGTCGACCACCACCACCTGATCGCCGCGCTCCACCAGCGCCCGCACCAGGTGTGAACCGATGAACCCCGCCCCGCCCGTAACCACGACCTTCATTCCAGTTATCCCTATCCGGATCCGTCACCAGTACCGAAGCCGCCTGTTCCATCCGCCTCCACCGCGCAGCGCGACCGGGGTTGGGGGGTGGCCAGCCGACCCATAGAAACACCCCCTGCACCGGCCAGCGCCAGCGCCAGGTACGGGTGTTCCCCCACCAACGCGACCGCCGCCAGCGAAGTCAAGACCCAAAACAGCAGCACCTCGCCAGCAGCCCAAGCGCTCAAGCATACGCGACACCCCTCGACCCGGTACAGGGCCGCCACCAGACAGACGGCGGCCCACCAGAATCCCCCCAGTTTTGCGCCCAGCGGGATGGCGTCGGCCAGCACAAATACAAACTGGGCGGCCAGACCTGCCGCCAGGCCGATGGCCAGGCGGCGGGCCCAGGTCGACGCCGTCCGTCCCGCCTGCCCCAGGATCCGGAACAGCGCCGCCCACAACGCGACATACGCCACCAGCCCGGGAATCCCGAGATCGAGCGCGGTCTGCAGCCACTGGTTGTGGGCGCTGGCGATATCGGTCTCGGGCGGCACGACAAACAGGGGGTACAGCAGTTGGACCACCCGCCGGAACGTGTTCATCCCCATGCCGGTGAAGGCGAAGTCCTGGATCCCGTAAATCGCCCGGTCCCAGATCTCCAGCCGCGCTTCCAGACCGATGGCGGGGGAGTTGTCCAGCAGGGCTTCCTCCGCGGCCTCACGATTCCACACCACATAGGCCCCGGCAGCCAGCAGCACAACGCCGGTCAGCGCCAACAGCACCCTCCCCAGCCACCGGAAGCGGAGGGCAATCAGGAAAAGTACACCTGCCAGGCCACCGGCCCAGGCACCTCGAGACTGGGTCAGCACCAGCACCAGCAGGCAGAGACCCAGGGCCAGGGTGCTTGCCAGGCCCAACACCGCACGGCCGGCCCGCCCTGCCGGCCAGGCCGGGAATCCCTCCCGATTCACCCACACGCTCCACACCGTCACCAGCAACAGGGGCAGAAACAGGATCAGCGTGCCGCCGATGGGGTTGGGGTTGAGGGAGCCCGGAGGGACGGGCAGCTCCAGCCGTGCCGGGAGGGACTCGAGCAGCGGCGTCAGAAAGGCGTAGCGCGCGCGCAGGGGCGCAGCGAACAGGGCAAGGAGGGCCAAAGCGGCCCCGGAGGCCGCCCAGAGGGTCGCCGCCGCCGCCAGCCGCCGGCGACTGGAAATCCAGCAGGTTCCTGCCTGCAACAGGAAGATGCCCAGCAGCGTGCCTGTGATCTTCCCCAGGCTGAACTCCAGGTCCGGAGTGGCCCAAACACTGACCGCCACCATGACCAGCAGCGGCAGCAGCAGGAGGTTCAGGGGCGAAGGGGCCAGAAAGCGGCCGCTGACGATGCCTCGGGTCAGCCAGAGCGCGGGAACGACCACCGCAACGCCGACAGCCGGGAGGCTGGGAAACAGGAGGCAGGGAGTCACCGCCGCCAGGGCCGACAGTTCGAGCCAACACCAAGCTGGGTGGAAGCCCGGATGCCGGCCGCCCGCCGCCTCTGCCGTCCGCCTGCGATCCGCGCCACCCACCTGACCGGAGTCATCCGAGCAGTCCGCGCGATCCGGCTGAGCCGCGGGATCCCAGTACTGCGAGCGCTTCAGATCACCTCCCGCACCTCGATCTGCCGCCGGTAGCCGATCCCCAGCTCCCGGAATGCCTGGTAGATCGCTTCCGGAAGTCCGGCCTCGGCCGCGTCCTGCAGAAGGTCCAAGGCTGCATCCAGCTCTGCTGGCGGGCGTTCGGGCGGAGGATCCACGAAGATCTTGGGATACTTGGTACTTCGCCGGCCTTCACCGATGAGGAGATCCTCGTACAGTTTCTCGCCCGGCCGCAGGCCAGTGAACTCGATCTCGATATCCTGTCCCAGGACGAGACCGGACTGGGTGATCAGCTCCCTGGCCAGATCCACGATCCGCACCGGATCCCCCATATCCAGGACGAAAGTCTCTCCCCGGCGGGCCAGCGATCCCGCCTGCAGGACCAGTTGGACCGCCTCCGGGATGGTCATGAAATAGCGGCGGACGTCCGGATGGGTGATCTGAAGGTTGCGGCCTTCGGCGATTCTCTTCTGGAAGATCGGGACGACGCTGGCCCGGCTGCCCAGGACGTTGCCAAAGCGGACGCAACAGCAGCGCATGGCCGGGTTGTTGGCAGCCTCCCGGCGGACGATCATCTCCGCCACCCGTTTGGAGGCACCCATCACCGAAGTGGGGTTGACTGCCTTGTCGGTGGAGATCAGCAGCAGGAACTTGGCCCCGTGGCGGGATGCCGCCTCGACCACGTTGCGGGTGCCGAAGATGTTGTTGCAGACCGCCTCGGTGGGATGGTGTTCCATCATCGGCACATGCTTGTAAGCGGCGGCATGGAACACCGCCTGGGGCCGGAACCGGGCGAAGACCTGGTCCAGGCGGCGGGGATCCCGGATGTCCGCCACCACCTCCACCAGCTCTCCGCCGTAGTCTTCGCGCAGGTCCAGACCCTTCTCGTACAGCCCACTCTCGTCCTTGTCCAGGAGGACAAGCTGGGCCGGCCGGAAGTCGCGAAGCTGACGGACCAGCTCGGATCCGATGGAACCGGCCGCGCCGGTCACCAGGATCCGTTTGCCCTCGTAGGTGGCCACCAGTTCCCGGTCCTCGGCCGGGAATTGTACTGCGGCTCTTCCCAACAACTCTTCCATCCGCACCGGCCGGAGACGGCCGACGCTGACCTTGCCCAGCAGCACCTCGGAGACGCTGGGCACCGACCACACCTTGAGGCCGACTGCCTCGCAGTCCGCCACCACCCGCCGTGCCACCGACTTCGGCGCGGACGGCATGCTCAGGATGACTTCGCGGACCCCGGCGGCCGCCACTACGCGGCGCAGGTCGGGAGTTCCGCCCAGCACCCGGATGCCCTCCACCCGGCGATGCTGTTTTTGGGGGTCATCGTCCAGGAATCCGGCGATGAAGAACTCGCGGCGCCGTTCCAGTTCCCGGACCAGCATGCGGCCGGCTTCGCCGGCACCCACCAGCAGGACCCGGCGCAGTTCAGAGTCTGGGGTTGGGTCGGGGGAGACCTGCTGCTGCCGGGAGTAGGAATACTGGAGCCGGCGCAATCCCCGCACGGCGGTCAGGCCCACGAGGGTCAGCAGGGGCTGGATGATGAGCACGCCGAAGGGGATGCGCAGCGAGGGGTAGTCGTCCAGCAGCAGGATCCGGACGAGCATCGCCACCAGGGCGGCGGAGCAGACGGCCTGGGCGATGGCCACCGTGTCCTTGAGGCTGGTAAACCGCCAGACAAAGGAATGGACTCCCCAGAAAGCGTTAGAGAGGTGATAGAGGGCCGCAAGGTAAGGTCCCACCAGCAGAAACTGGGCGAGCTGTTCCCGGGGAAAGCTGCCGTCGAAACGGACGATATAGGCGGCGGCGAGGGCCCCCATGATGACCGCGGTGTCGATCAGGAACTGGGCGGTCCGGGCGTAGGGGATGGGGAGTTCCCCGCCGGGGCGCAGGTGGCGGGTGATCTGAAAGCTGAGGTAGCCACACACGCACAGGACCCAGGCCACCAGCAGGCTTTGGCGGGGGAAGACGTAATCGGCGGGCAACAGGAAGCCGCCGCCGTACAGGATCAGGAAGAAGCTGGAGAAGGCGGCCGCCACCGCCGCGGGCCGGCCGGTTCGACCGCCGGCGGCGCTCTCGCCGGGTCGGGCGGGGCGCCGGCGCAGGAAGAGCTGTAGGCCGGTGAAGATGGCCAGCCCGATCAGTAGACTGGGCCAGGCAGCGTTGCGCAGGGCGACGATGGCATAGTCCACATAGGAGCCGGGGGTTTTGGCTGCCGAATTGGCGCCGGCGCCGAGGGCGAGGAAACGGAGGGTGAAGGCGGCAACCAGGCAGACTTCGACCCAGAACGCCACCAAGAGGAAATCCACAGCCGGGCGCAGCACCCGCCGGCCCCATCCGGACTCAGGGATCACGTACCAATCCTCCCCGGGGCGGCATCATCCGAGCTCAGCCTCCCCCGCACGCCCCCCATGTCAGTGGAACTTCCAGAACAACGCGCTCAAAGATAGCACGAGCACCCCGAGCTACAGCGCGTTTCCGGCCACTGATCAACTCGGAAGCGGAGCTTCCTTGGGCTGCGGAAGCGCAGCGAATGCGGAGCTTCCGCTTTCCCCCGACCAGGAACTCGGATTCTGGAAGCGCTGGAATTCCGGTCACGGGCAGGGATGCCCCTGCTACACGGAAACCTCGGAACCTCAGAATCTGGGCCAAAACCAGCCGTCGTTACTCCACGATTGCCACGACCTCCTCGGCCGAGACGAGACGGAAACCAGGGGGAAGTGACCGCATGCGGGGTGGCCTCGGTACAAACAACGCCCAGATGAGTTCTTCATTTGCGCACGGGCGGCCGAGCGGAGGAGCCCCCTTGGCCGTCAGTTCCCTGAACCAGCGATCGACCTGCTGCGGCGAGACTGGTTCTTCTCTCCATTTCACTTCACCTACCAGTTGACACCGTCCGTCCGAGGTCCAGGCCACCACGTCCCACTCCGGTCCGGAGCCTCTCCAGTACCGGCCGGCCGGCATGACCCGCCTTGCCCCATCGGCTGAGGCATCCAAGAATGCCAGCGCCGAGGCCGCCTGGCGGCAGAGATCTTCCCAGGTCTCGGCAAAGAGCCGATGTTTGTGTTTCTGCCAGAGCTCTTGCCTCACAGATTTACCGCCGGTAGCGAGCAGGGCCCGGTGGGGAGCCACGATTCGAAACCAGGTTCGAAAGAAAGGGTCGGCGATCTTATAGAGTGAGCGTTTCCCTCCCCTCGCCGAGTCGCCGACGGGCTGTTGCCGGGCGACGAGTCCGAGGTCGATCAGCCGGGCGAGTCCGCGGCTCAACGAAGTGGCCGGTGTTCCCAGTCTTCCCGCGATCTCGGAAAGGCGGTTGGCTCCGCTTCCGATGGCGTCGAGGAGGGGACGAACCGCCAGCGCGGGGGGACGTTCCTCTGCCAGCAGCCGGTCGGGCTCGAGGTGAAGGGGCCCTATGGGATCAAGAACCAGTTCTTCCACCGCTCTGTCCAGATCGTCTCCGTAAGGTTCGGCGAGCTCCCAGTAGCGGGGCACTCCGCCCCAAGCTGCATAAGCCTTCACGGTCAGGACGGGGTCGTGCAGACGGAGGGCCTCGGCGAGGGCTCTTGGCGTCATAGGCCCAAGCGGGATGGAGGCGGAAGCCCGGCCAAAGAGGGGAGCAGCAGGATCGAGCGTGAGGCCCTGGATCATATGGCTGCTGGATCCGGCGATCGCGATCAGAAGTTCGGCCTCTCGGGCTTCGTGATCCACGAAATTCTGCAGAACGCTGGGCAATTCCTGAGAGGATTCCACCCAGTAAGGGAATTCGTCGAGAACCAGCGGCCCTCTCCATCCGGCCCGACGGGCTTCCCTGGCCAGTGCCCGGAACAGGCTTCGCCAGTCCGGGTATTCGACCTCGGAAAATCCGGGGAAACGAGAACTAAGCGCCTCTGCGAAGTAGCGTCGTTGGATGGGTGCCGCCGACAGGTCGGCCACCGCATAGAGTCCGTTGTGTTTCAGGGTCCATTCGAGGAGTAGTCGGGTCTTGCCGATTCTCCTCCGCCCCCACAGCACAACCAGACCCGCCCGCCGCAGCTCGACCAGCCCGTCCAGCCGCTCCAACTCTTTCGAACGATCCACAAATCTCACAGAGCAACATTATGCATCCAAACATAATGCTTGTCAGCATAGTGTCGCAGATGTTCCGCGTTTTCGGCGGGGCTGTGCCTGGTAGATGATTGGAGTGATGTTGGAC
>FWPU01003748.1_pt1 | contig 36025 bp, 36 predicted proteins | sample 2228361 | NCBI WGS metagenome assembly FWPU01 (sample SAMEA103939777, study PRJEB20133) | metagenome
GTCGCTTTTGCATTATTTACTTTCTGATAAGAAAAGAATGTTCTCGTATTTATAAGATTCTTTTACTTTATGGGGCCTAATCTGGCCTGCGTTATATTCATAGGGCTTGTAGCCCTTTTCTATTAAATATTTTATAAGTTCTTTGCTTGGGGGCACACCTTCAACTCCATAATCTCCAACTTCAATTGTGATTATTGGATGAATTTTGTTTATAGTCTTTTCCATTCCAATGAGAATTTGATATTCTGCACTCTCAGCATCTATTTTAATAAAATCTGGTTTAATCCCAGTGTTTTCTATATACTCATCAATAGATATCGCATCTATTTTATGTTTTTTTGGAGTAATTTTTTTAATAGTATCTTTTGGCAATCTTGCTCCATATATTGAATTATAAGCTGAATATTTAATCCCATAATCATTTATTAAAACAGTTTCTTTTTTTGAAGAAATAGCACAATTATTTAGAATTATATTCTGTAAACTAGATGTATTTATTTTTAGAATATTATATGTACTTGGGGAAGGTTCAAAAGAATGGACTTGGCCATTATTTCCTACAAGATAAGAGCCAAGCAAAGTAAAATATCCAAAATGTGCACCAACATCAATAAATGTCATACCAGGGTTCAAATATTCTATAACCATGCGTGTTAACCCTTCCTCAAAAAAACCATACCTATAAATGCTTAAAGAAACAACTTCCGGGAAAATTACGAGCATCTCACCATGCCAGAATGTTCTGGCTTTAATTTTAATAGGATTTTTAAAACAAAGAGAGAAAAATTCTGAAATTTTTGAATATATCATTCTTTTTGTTGCTTTTGTGCATTTATGAAATTTAGTAGCATTTGAAAGTGATACTGCTTGAGCAAGTTGCTTAACTAAATTATTCTTCATTCTTTCGTTCCTTATTCCCTCACAAACACTGCATCAATAAAAATCACATGCCCATCATTAGCAAATGACTGATTCAGATTACCTGAATATTTGAACCCAAGGTCGGAAAGCATATCGGTTATCTTCTTAAAATCTGGTTGGTCATAGTAAAGATAGTCAAGGCAAACCTCAATAATGCAAGCCCTCGCTTTTTTAAAGGTCTCAAATCCACCTTTTATTACTCTATCCTCGTAGCCCTGAACATCAAGTTTAATCAGAATTTCAGGAGCAAGTGGAGTTGATAGATTTTTCACCCAGTTGTCTAATGTAGTCATTTTTACAGGAATGCGTTTTTGGGTCTTAGTAAATGGATAATAACCTTCACAAATTCCCGTTGTTTTGAGAAAAGAAGACGATGGGGTATGTTCGCTATGTAAAAACATTTCTGTTTCCTCTTCTTTCTCACCCAACGCAATATTGTAAGCTACTGCCTTACCATTACATTTAATATCTGCCCATTGTTTTAATTTTTCGTATGGTTCTGAAATTGGCTCAAAGCAATGAAGATTTGCATGAGGAAATATCTCTCTGATGTATCTTGCCCACTGCCCCTCATTTGCACCTACATCAATTATTGTTTTTATTGGTAAATGTTTAATTCCGAGAAGCGTTTCCTGAGGGTTATTTTGTATGCGCACAATATCAAATCCTAATTTATTAAAGCTTCTTTTTATCACTTTCTTAAAAATCCCGGAGAAATTCATATCTTATATCTCACTTTATTTTTTTAAATAATCCTATTAAAGCAAGTGCCTCGTAGGTAACTGTTGCAGAACCCTCGCAGATTGCATTTTTGAACTCACACCGAACATAACCATCGTACCATGACAGGGTCAACAATTCTGTAAATTCCTTCTTTATTCTTTTCAATTAAGTCTTTTGAAATTAAAGATGCCATTGCCTTTTGAAGCCCTCCTTGAGAAAGGCCATACCTCTTCATGTAATCCATAGAAAATGGGGAAGATGTCGGCTCTTCTGCAAGGGCCTTCAAGAAGGTCTTTTGTATTAATGTCAAACCACTCCATACTCCTTCAAAGTCAGGCAATTCCATTTTAATTAATCTTTCTAATGCCTCTTTTAAAAGTTTATCATCACATACCTTTTGAGTAATATCCCACAATAGATAAGATAGTTTTTGAACATAGTATGGATAACCTTCTGTCTCTCTCCATATCTTCTGTGCAATTTCCTCAGGACATCTTTTCCCGCTCTTTTTAAATTTTTCTACAATGTATGGTACAAAATCCCTTTCTGAAATCTTCAGGAGTTCATATAAAAAGGCACTTTTATAAAATGGTCTTTTTTTATCTGTGAACATATCCTTAAGAATTCTTCTCCTGCTCCCAATAAAAAAAAATGACACATTCTTGTGCGATTGCATATAAAAACGTAAAAGTCCCTCTATTTTTTTTGATTCATTAAGTTCAGTTATCTCCTGAAATTCGTCTAAGGCAATGCATACTTTAAGTTTATTCTTTTCTATAAATCTGTACATTCCTCTAAAAATATCTTCTACTAGGAGCTCAATTTTTGCATCTTTATCAAATTTAACGGAAATGCCCATTCCCTCTGGTGTGATTTCAATGGTAGGAACAAATCGTATAAAGATGTTTTTTAACCTATCTTTAAATGAAAGAGGACTAGCCCCTCTACCTATTCCTTCTACAATACCGGTTGCCAGCTTTGAGATAAAATCCTGATGTGAGGTGATTGAAAATAAATCAACATAAACCGTTAAAAATCCCTCATTTCTCAATTGTGCAAGTAGTACTTGAATCAGTGATGATTTGCCATATCTCCGGGGTGAATAAAAGACAACATTCTGGCCATTAGTGGCATATTTCTTCAAATCCCTCAGTTCTTTCTCTCTATTGCAAAAGTCATTGCCCTGAACTATACCTATTATAAACGGATTGACCATATTAATCTTATTCCTTTGGAATAATTCTATCAGAATAATTCTCTTATTGCAAATCCTTTTTTGAGGCCTTTATCATACCAGTGTACTCACACTTTCCACCACTCTCTCCTTATACGCATTCACCCCAACCCTTTTTCTACCTTCAATAACATTTTTTTGTTGCGTCATGAGAAGAGCAGGGTTTTTAAGATAGTTTTCAAGGACCTCTGCCATTGCCTCAGAATCGCGAATTGCCACTATATGCCCATCCACCCCATCCCTCACAACGGAACCGGTATTCGGTGTGCATACAACTGGTATTCCTGAAGCAAGCGCTTCGTAGGTAACTGTTGCTGAGCCCTCGCAGATTGATGGCAGGACAAATACATCTGCCCAGGCATAGTGCTCCTTAATCTGATTCCTCGGAATTGTGCCATAAAATGTAGCATACTTCTGGTATCTCTTAACAATCTCCTCTGCTATTGAAATCTTACCAATCAATCGCGCTTCTATGTTCTTTGTATTCAGCATACGAAGTGCCTCAAGTAAATATGGCACACCCTTTCTCAATCCAACCTCTCCTATAAATAGCACTCTAAGAGGCCGGTTAATTGGCTTCCTTCCTTGTTGTTCACCCCCACTCGGAACATCTCCCATTAAGGAGGAAGGAACAGGAATCGGAACATCCCCAATCAAGGAGGAGGAAGTTGGTGGGTGAAACTGCTCCAATGGGACACCATAAGGAACTACTCTGCATTTTTCTTCAACTACTCCACAGGTTTTTAATCCATCCACAACAAACTTTGACCCTGCAAGAATCAAATCAGCGAGTTCCCATTCTGCCTTCTCCCTTTGAGCAAGCGGGTCATTCTCTGATGGATAATCAATGTTATCCTGCCAGCCAGGCCATCGCTCCACCTCTTCCTTTAATAACATTCGCTGAATCCTCTGAGGTGCAATGGTCTGCTCTAATACGCATTTTATCCCCTTTTCTTTAGCATATTTGAATAATTCAAGTGAGGCACTCTGAAACCCATAAATTATATCTGGCTTGCCTATGCCTGATTTTATAATTCTTTCACAAAATCTCTTACCACCCTCTGCAAAGACATGATGGAGTTCCTGTATATTCTTTGCCCTTTTCTGCTTCCACCAGTATATGACCCCGAACAAGTCAAAAGAGATTACCTTCTCCGGTGGTATTGAGTCATCTGACCTTCCTTTTAATTTATTCAGGTTCTTGTATCCAGATGGCAATCTCTCAAGGATTCTTAAAAGCACGGGTTTGTTGCCAAGATAAATATCCGTATAAAACCTCTCAAGAATCCCTGCCTCGTGTAATATCCTGGGCACTGCGTAGTGCATGCGGGCGCCGAGCATTGCAATAATTACGTTTCTTGAATTCATTGAGTTTGTGTAGTTTTCTATCGGCGATGGGTTTTAGCGGCTTTGCTTTTCATCACCTGTTCTTCAATCCATGGGTATGTCTTTGCAATGCCCTCCTTTAACGAATATTTAGGTTTCCAGCCAATGGAGCGAATCTTCTCGTGGCTGAAGTTTCTTGATAAAACTCCTACCGGTCCCTCTACCCACTTTATGTTAACCTTCTTCCCCGCCACTTCCTGGATTATATCAACCAGTTGTCTTACTGTAACATATTCTTCTGTCCCGATATTGGTTGGACCCTCAAGGGACGAGTGCATTAACATATAAACCGCCTCAACAAGGTCGTCTACATAGATAAAGTTCCGTATCGCTGTGCCATCTCCCCAGACCTCAATGATACCACCGTCCTTTACCTCTGCCACCTTCCGTGAGAGGGCTGCCGGCGCCTTCTCCCTCCCGCCACACCATGTGCCGTAAGGTCCATAACAGTTCTGGAAGCGCGCAATCCTGACTTGCATGCCGTACTTGCGTGCGTAAGCCATGGCAACACGCTCGGAGTAGAGTTTCTCCCAACCGTATTCGTTGTCCGGAAGTGCAGGGTATGCGTCCTCCTCCTTCAAAGGCAGCTCGCCTGGCCTCATGTCGCGGTAGATGCAGACCGATGATGAATAGAAGTATTTCCGCACCTTTGCTTCAGCACTTGCATGAATCATATTGACATTTATTAAGACATTGTTATGCATTACCTCGCACTCTGCGTTATGGATAAATCCCATTCCTCCCATGTCTGCTGCAAGTTGGTAGACCTCGTCAAAGGTGTTAATGGGTTTGTTGCGTCCTTCAGGTTTATTGAGTTTTGCGGGAAGTGTGAGGGCTTTTTTGCAATGCTCGGGCCTGCGTAAATCCAGCAGGAGAAACTCATCTGCTGGTAATTTCATGAACTCGTGTCTTTTAATGTCAACGCCCCTCACCCAGTATCCCTTGCTCTTCAGAAATTTAACTAAATGTCCTCCAATAAATCCACCTGCTCCACAGACAAGCGCCTTTTTCATAAGAACCTCCTCTTCTTACCAGTATTTTAATCTAAAACTGTTATCGCAAGCAATGACAATGTTTTTTCCTGTCCCCTCATAAAAACTAATCTTTATAGATTGTCTTGAATGCAGTGCTATCAAGGGATATCAGAAGGCGGAGGAGTTTATCATTAAACTCGCTATCCACTCTTGTGTGTGTATATTGCAGTGCCAATATCTCTCTAAATCGCAATAATTCCTTTAATAAATTATATTTCTTTGTTACACTTATTGTTAAATCAATAAGTTCTAATGCCCTTTCATATGCATTCAACGCCTCTTTCTTATCTCCCTTATTCAGCCAGTTCTTAGCTCTATTGATTTCGTTCGCAATCATCAGAATCTGTTGCGAACGGGAGAATTTACTCCACTTCTCAGGGGTTAAGTTCCTGTGTAATTTTAGTTTATACATGGACTTAAGTTATCAGTTTATTAACCACTGCTTTTATCACTGTCTTGAAAAAATGGTTATATCTCTTCAGGACTGTATTTTTGTTAACCGGTTTTGAAACAATTTTCACTCTTTTCTCCTTTTCAGGATACGCTACCGCCTCCCTGTCTGAGACAGGCATCGGTCTTAAGCAGATTGTATTTGCACTTCAACTTTATGTAAGAGCCCTATGCTTTTTCAAGCATACAGGCATCAATCTCTATCCTCGCATTGAGTGTTTCAAGGAGTAAAAATACGCGCTCCTTTTTATTCAACTGTTTCTCAAAGATAGCATAGAAATCCTTGAACGGACCATGCCTGATAACAACGCGTTCTCCAGAAGATATAGCCCGTGGTTCAATTCGCACAAAACCATCGGGACTCATACGATTGATTATTGAGTTTATGACCGCTGGATGAATCTCTGCAGGTTTATCCCTGAACAGCACATACCGGACGCCTCTCGTGTATTTAACCATATGTAAAAATTTTTCTGAGTCAAAATTAGCAAAGATATATGATGGAAAGAGCGCTTCAGTTCTTGTAGATATTTTCCCTGCTATATATTTGCGCGTAGTTATTTTGGGATTGAGTGTGACAATACCAGCATCAGAGAGCTTCTTCGCTACTTTATCTTCATTTTGTGGCTTAGTATAAATAACAAACCATCCCATAAGTCAATCTATTATATCAAAATCTCAAATAAAATCAATGTAGAAAAATTACCTCAACATACTAAATTTTTAATTTTCTTATCCATTCTCTGTTTCCCCTATACCACATAACAGTTTTTTCAATACCTTCATCAAGTGATGTCTCTGGCTTCCAATCAAGCAATTCTTTTGCCTTTGAAATATCAGCCCATGTTGCCTTCATGTCCGCCCTGTCAGGTGGCTGGTATTTAATCTTTGCCCTTTTATTAAGAATTCTTTCAATAATTTTTATAAGTTCAATCAATCTATGTGGGGTACTGTTACCTAAGTTTATAATGGAAAATCCACTGAGGGACTCAGCCCTCACAGTTCCCTCTGCAATGTCATCAATGTAAGTAAAGTCACGCTCTTGTGAACCATCGCCATAAATTGTAAGATCCCTCCCTTCATCTATAAGTTTGATAAATTTAAAGGGGCTCATATCGGGCCTACCTGCCGGCCCATACACTGTAAAGTATCTCAGCACACTTATGTTCAATCCATAGAGATGATGGTATGTATAGCACAGGAGTTCTGATGCGCGCTTTGAGGCAGCATAGGGCGAGAGGGGTCTCTCTATATTAGCATCCTCTCTGAAGGGCATATCTGCACCTGCATAGACGCTGGATGAGGAGGAATGGATAATCTTCGCCACTCCGTAGCTCCTTGCTAACTCCAGAATATTCAATAGTCCATCTACATTCACCAGGAAATATATCCCTGGATTTTCAATGCTTGCTCTCACCCCTGCCCTGGCAGCGAGATTGTAAAGGACCTGGATTTTATTTCTTCTGAAGACCATCCTCATTGCTGAAAAATCCGTAATATCTGCCTTTATAAACTTGAAATTCTTATGTCCCTCAAGATTCTTGAGCCGCCACCTTTTCAGCCGAACATCGTAATAATTATTCATATCATCAATACCGATGACATCCTTCCCCTCTTTCAGGATAATCTCAGTCACTCTCGCACCTATAAATCCAGCACAGCCGGTAACAAGTATCATCTGCGCCTCCAATTTATTCCAACTTTTCTTTCAGAAAGTTCAAATGCCTGTATTATTCTGCGAGCGTCCTCGCATATTCTTCCTCTGCCTTTGCCTCCTCATTCATCTTCTTGCTCCTCAAAAATCTCGCAAAAATCTCCCGGGCCCTTCTTTTTGCAGGGACAAGTTTCCTCAATTCCTCATAGTCCTGCTCCACGCGCCAGAGGACATTAAGAGATGTTGAAAGCATGCCCGGATTTACCGCAAAGATATCCTCCAGAAGTTTCTGCACTTTCACTATATCCCTTCTGAGAACAGCCCATTCAAAGACCTTACCCATTATACGAATTCTTCCCGGAGAGAGTGTTTCCGCACGACTCACCAGATTGTCAGCTGAGTCCTTATTCCCTGTATATTCATAGAACCAGGCAAGTGAAAGAATTGCATCCACATTGTAGGGATTAATCCGGATTGCTCTTTCTAAATTTCCAATTGCCTCTTTCTCAGCAAGGTCCTCTGTCAATCCAGAATTCTCTGTCACTCTAAGTTTCTTTTCAAATTCAGAATTAATATAATCAATATAGAGTGTGGCGAGGTAATAGTATGCCTCATCCCTGGAAGCAAGTAACTGTCTTGCCTTTTTAAAATTCTCTTCTGATAATATAAAACCAGTAGCATATTCTTCAGGACTTATATTTTTTTTGTGAATTCTCCCGATTGTTTTGAGCCCCTTTTCAGATAGTAGATTGTACCTGTAATTAATAATGGACGAATATATCAGAAATCCCGAAACTAAAAGTATAATAAACTTTATGTAAGTATCAATTTTCACGACGCTCCATCCCAACTGCATTGTATGCAATTGCAAGCATTATGCTAAACAAAATTCCATTTGCGTATGTCCTGAGAATAAAATCGCCTGCGCTGTGGACGGACACAGCAAGCAAGCCCGATATTGCGCCGAGAGAAATTCCCCTTGCCCATGGATTGTGCCTTTCCATCCACTGTCTGATAAATCTCCTGAAGTAAACAATTGCTCCGCCAAGTATTATCATAAGCCCGATTATTCCGAATTCCACACCTGCCTCCACATAATCATTATGGGCATGAGTATAATAACCCTGAAGATGCGGGGCTTGATACTTCTGGTAAACAAATCTGTATGTTCCAATACCGTTCCCTGTGAGGGGCTTATCCATTATTGCACTTAAACTTGTCCTCCAGAGTGAACCGCGTGAACCATACTCTGGGTCAAGATCAACGCCAGCTTTTTTATATCGCTCAATGATTGTTTCAAGGCCAAGATAAAAGGAGATCATAAGCATTACCGCAACAAGATAGGTCACCCGCCTCACAGCCACGCTTTTTTTTCTACTCTGGGTAAAGGAGAGGACAAAGAACATAAAGCCCACAAAGGTGGCAAAGATTCCCATTCTTGACTTGGTGTAAATAATACCTAAAAGTATTATGCCTGCACAAAAGAGTATTAAAAAAAGAGCATTCCTCTCTCTGCTGGATAAACTGTGAATCCGGTCCTTCCATCTTAAGAACCTTTCCTTAGATGGCAGAATGGATACCACCAACCCAAGGGTTGCAAAGAAGCATAATTCAAGAAAACCAGCGAGATGGTCAGGATTGTAAAATGTGCCATAAGCCCTCCAACCCCTCGGCATGGTAAATACCCCGAAGAGATTATGCCTGCCGGAGAATGCCTGGGATAATCCGATTGCTGACTCAAGGAAACCAAAAATCATAATGATGATAAAAAATCTAATTAACACTGCCCTCCCTTTTAAAACTGCACATGTAAGGATGTATAAAAGAAAGCAACTCAACAATGTCATGAAGGAACTGAAGGAAAAGGCGGGATAAACACTCAAATGTGTCCATTCAGCGCTCTGAAATAGGGCTATGATTACAATTGAGAGGAAGAACTTTGTCGCAGGATTTTTTAATATTGAATCTGTGTAGTCCTTTAAATTCTTCGTAAAAAGCAGGACAATTGCAAATAAACTATAGATAAGTACTTGCCCGAGCATAAGCATAAAATCCGTGTTGCCCGCCCAGACAAGGGTCAATGAAATCACAATTAGAATTAGTCCCGCTTCTATTAAGAGGGTTAATTTGTTATTCATCATCAACTAATAACTTCCAATCTCTCAACCTGATCCAATTCACTATCTCACCGATTCACCCTCCAATCTCCGTTGGGGGTGACGTCCCTAACGCAGAGGGCAATGGGACACAAATGATTGCTTCGGTCTCTCAAGCGTCTATGCTCGCAGGCATTCCAATAATCTTGCTCCTCTACTTCTGAAGGTCTGGGTTTTGCTGGCAAGTGAGGGATGGCATCCCCCACCTAAATTTGCATTTTGCCATCTATCATGCCTCTGCCTTTTCCTCTTTTTCACTTGCATAGTGTTTATAATACTTATAGTAATATGGATAATAGTAATAATATCTATCCCTCTCAAAGTCCACATCGTTTAAGATTGCGCCGATAATTTTTGCATTGATTTCCTTGAGGTTTTTGTGTGCGCGCTTTGCAAGCTCCTTTGTCGTCTGTCCTGCCTTCAGAATCATCACAACGCCATCAACTATTTTTGACAGGACAGCGGCATCAGTAACTGCAATAAGGGGCGGTGAATCAATTATCGTATACTCAAATTTCTTTCTGAGTTCAGTAATAATTTCTGCCATTCTGGTTGAAGCGAGCAGTTCTGCAGGATTCGGCGGTTTTGGACCAGCAGGCAAAAAATAAACATTCGGAATTCCTGACTCAAAAATCACCTCTTTTATATCTGAATGTCCTGTTAACAAAGTGCTCAAGCCCTTTGAATCATCAAGCCCGAATACCTTATAAAGCCTTGGCTTTCGCATATCTCCATCAATAAGAAGGGTCCTCTCTCCGGTCTGAGCAAGAATAAGAGCAAGGTTTATTGATATTAAACTCTTCCCCTCAAAGGGGCCAGGGCTTGTTATGAGAATGACACCAGGTTTATGTTCAGCGGAGGATAAAAGGAGATTCGTTCGGATTGAACGAAATGCCTCTGCAGAGGTTGAACGCGTCTTCCTATGAACAATAAGATCGCGGATATCATTTGTCTCTCTCTCTTTTAATTTAATATCAGGCACAATACCAAGAAATGGAATGGCAAGGGTATCCTCAACATCCTCGGGTGTCCGTAAGGTATTATCCAGGTATTCAAAAAAGAACGCAAGCCCCACACCAAGACCAACTCCAATCAGTATGGAAAGGGCTATATTTAACAATTTCTTAGGTTTAACAGGGTAAACCGGAACCACAGCCCTGTCAACAATACGGACATTGACTGCCTGGATGTCCTCACCAACACTTGCCTCATTTAAACGCTTTAAGAGTATTTCATACATCTGCCTGTCGCTCTCTGCCTGACGTTTGAGGACACCGAATTCAACAGATTTTTTATTGAATTCCTGCGCCTCCTTCTTCATCTCTTCAAAGGCATTTCTGATCGTCTCCTCCCTTGCCTTTGCAACCTCGTATTCTGTCTTGATTGAATTTATTATTTTCTGAACCTCAAGGTTAATCCTGCCTTTGATTTCATCCAGTTGTGAACGTAATCTTACCAGTTTAGGATGCTTCGGACCATATTTCTCGGACATTTCAGCATATTCTTTTTCAAGTGCAACCTCCTGGGCTTTTAACGATTGAATGAATGAATTTCCAATCACCTCCGGTGTTGATTGAATCATCTCCCGATCTTTGCTCAATCTCTTAAGATTCATATACCGGGTTTCTGCCTCCACCCTCTTCACCTCCGCATCCATTAATTGCTGATTCAATTCATTTAAACGCTGAGCTGTTATCGTCTCTTTCTCTTCAATGGAAATTATCTGATTTTCCTCCTTATATTTCTGGACTTTCATCTCTGATGTCTCAACCTTCTGTCGTAGTTCTTCTATCTTCTTCTGAAGCCAGGTAACTGCTTCCTGAGAGACCCCTGTCTTTGTCTCCAGACTCTGTTCAATATATACATCTGATATTGTATTCGCAATTAGAGCGGATAACTCTGGCATGTATGTCTCATAACTTATCTTAACAATCCTGCTGTTTCTAACCGGCTCTACCTTAAGTTTTGACAGAAACAAATTAACAATCCCAATATCTATATCATTATAACTTTTTGGCATCTCAACAGGAGTTCCATCAAGGAAGACAAATTCAGGATGCTGAAAGAGTTTTAATTTAAATATAACCTTGCGGGCAATAGTCTGACTCTGGAGAATCTGATATTGGGTCTGGTAATAATCCGTCGTTGAGGTGTCAACGGAAAGAACCTCCTGGAAGGATACAACCTTTGGTGCCTCTTTTTCAATCCAGATTGTGGAGGTAGCACGATAAATAGGTCTCTGCATGAATGTCCAGACAGCCCCGAGTGTTACTACAATTACAAAGAAAGAGAGCACAAACCATCTGTATTTAACTATTATTTTCCAGTAATCCCTGAGATGAAGTTCCTCTTCAAGTTCAATTTCTCTCTTATACTCTTCCATTCTATCTCCTTCTATTATTTATCTCCCATACTTTGCTCCTCGTAATTACAGTCAATTGTCTTTTCCATCATTTCTCCCTTCTAAAAGAAACTCTCTGGCACAATTATAATGTCATTCGGTTCAACAGGGTCCTCAAGTTTAACCTTAATCTCAAATGTATTATGATGATTTTCAGATAAATTTATCTCTGAATCCCCTGGGGCTATCCCATCCTTAATCTGCTCCTTTCTGATAACTTTTATCCTCCTCTTTGATGCCTTTTCAGTAAACCCACCTGCAAGGGTTATTGCCTTTAATACATTCATCCCCTCTTCATACTGATAAGCACCTGGCTTCTTTACCTCACCTGTAACATAAAAGAAGTCCTTATACTCTTCAACAATCACGCTCACCTGCGGATTAACAATAAATCCATCCGCAAGGAGTGCCCGTATCTTCTCTTGTACATCCTTTTCTGTAAGCCCGGAGACCTTTATACTGCCAATTAATGGAAATGTTATTGTCCCATCACTGCTCACACGAACACTCAGAGAAAGGTCAGGATGTTCATATACTGTAATCTTCAGGACATCCCTTTCACGGATAGTGTAATCCTGGGGAAATGATTGCCCGGGCATCAGAAGAACCATTAATAATACGCTGATATACAGAATCTTACCCACTTCTTTTGCATCCATCTTCAATTTCCCCTTTATTAAGCAATCCTTTACCCATCTCGATTGACCCATTCACCGTCTTTACAACAAATCCTTCCCGAGTATAATCTGTATATCAATATCACCAGGCAAATCCGGTTTGCTCTGGGTCCTTCCCTTCTTTATCTCAACCATTATTTTCCCTGCCTCTGTTTCATACCCGGGCTTGTAATAGATAATAGTTGTATTTGATATGGTCTTCATGTCAGACATCTTCCTCAAATCATGATTATTCATCAGGAGTGTCATTCCCATATTATCCATAACCTTTACATTTCCGGAAGCATTAATCAATTCTATCCTCGCAGGACCAACCTTTACCGGGGGAGTTGATGGTGCTCCCACTTTCTCTTTCCTTACCGGCTGAGGGACAGTAGGTGCCTGCTCTGGAGTAGATGGTGCGGCTGGAGCAGTCGCAGGTGGTCGTGCAGGAGGCGCTGTTGTTATCTGCTGGGGCGCTGACCTTAGAGCCACTGCTGGCTCCTGCGGCTTCCAGCAGGGCATTGCGATATTCCTCGGACCCAGTTGACTGAGAATTGGCTCAAGTGACTCCTTGATAGATGAGCGTGCAAAATTTACAAGATAGTCCTTTGATACATCTCTAACCTCCGGACCTATACTCTTCATATCAGCGGACCACACAACAGCGCCATTCTGGGTATTGATTAAACGCAGTTCAAAAGAGACCACAGGATTACCCTCATTGAGTTCAGCAAAGGGTCCCTTGAATGAAAATTCTCTGAGCGTGCCCACAACCACCCCATTTACACCGAAGAACCTGCCAATTTCAACTGCCTTACCTGTATCGTATTTCTGGGGAATTGCAATCTTATTGCTCCGCATTGTCCGTAATGCCTCAACAGGTTCCATAACACCAAAGGCGCGGGATGAAATAATCTCTGAGAATACCAATTCTGCCACCTGATAGCCCACCATCCCCCTGCCAGTCCGGTTCTCAAGCGGAAGAACAGCAATACAATTTGTATTGTATAACAGGTCCGGGGATTCAATCCTTGATTCCTTGATACTGGTGCCACAACTACTGATAAGATAAAAGAGTCCAAGAATTGCAAAGATTCTACTTATTATTCCCAAATCGCACCTCCTCCTAACAGGTCAGAGACCATGTCAGAAACTGATTTATTTAGAATTTTTTGAAATTTTGATTTTGTATTTGTAAACAATGATGGCATTATATCCTTTGAAATTGCATAGGCCTTTACAATTCTACCACTCTTTATGTCAATTACACGGACATTCATGGCAAGCGCGGTATAACCATCTGATCCACTCTGAGTGCCAGGCTTCATATACGATAGTATTGTTCCATAAATCACTGTATCCACCTTAAATAATCTTCCAAAAGTAAGTGCCATTTTCCTGTCAAAAATGGGACTTCTCTTAACCCCCCTCTGCCTGAGATAATTGTCCACCTCTCTTCCCCCGAGGACCCTTCCTGAACTGAACCTCTTAAATTCTCCAACAAAAATATTATTGACCTCTGTATCAGCATTCACCACCCCAGAGTAATTTATAAAGGGAAGGACAAGGACAGACCTCACTGGCGAGCCCCGAAAGAAGTCTGTCTTTTCCTCGTAAGAGGTAAGACCGCAGGCAAAGAGAAATTGTAACAATGGGATGCACCATATTATTTTACTTCCTCCCGTCATTTTTAGCAAGGTCCAGCGCAATATAGTAAGCATCCAAAATTAAGAAATGATTCATGTTCCCGGAATACTATTAAGAAGAGGCAGTTTCGATAGCCCTCCTGCAGATGAAAAACGATGATGTATCGTAACCTTTCATTGATGTATACCCTGGCAGTTTCTGTTTGCAAGAAGTTTATATAATTACTTTCTACGCCTGTATCTACATAACGCAGGGAGGGACAGAATATTCTATACCAGGTTGAGTATGAGAAAAGCTCACCCAGAAACCCAGATAGTGTGCTTATTAACTCCAAAAAATCATCACCATGTCTCTCAAACAAGTGTAATCTTGACTTCATCACTAAAATTGGGATGCTTCCTGTAATATAATATCACAGAATAAGGAAAATTCCGAATGAAATCCTGTTCTCGCTGTAATCCCAGGTATTGAAATTAGAATTTCTTGACTTGAATGAATAGCCCACACTCATCTTGAGCCATCTCTGGATATCATAGAATAGATTCAACCCAGAAGACAGAACGCCATCAGTTCTCTTTGCCATCTCCCCTGTGTCTTCATTCAGTGTCTCGTTATTATATTGATTGAATTCATATCCCGCACTAATCTTTGCTGTAATCTTTGAGGTTGGATACCAGCTAATCCCGAGGTCTGTTTTATTCTGGTAGAAATAATAGTTCTGCACCCAGTTTGATTCATAGGACCTTCTTGTAAACTTTAAATCAATTCCCCAGAGTACTGAAGGATGTGCTATTAATGATATTCCTGCTATTGGGGTGGAGAATCCATCAAGGGATGAGCCCTTATATTTTCTTGATTCCATTCCTGCCTTGAGTTCGTAGGTCAATTTTGATGTGACATTGCCGGTTATGCCGAGCATTATATCGTGCTGGGTTGAATCCCTGCTTATGTCGTCGCGCAGATATTTGTAGCCTATCATGCCATACTTATAATCAATCAGGAGGGATGTCTTGTTGAATACCTTGAAATATACAACCGGTCCCACTGCCTGCTCCATCCTGTCAAGGTCATTATATACATCAAGTTTGTAGTCATGAATAATATTTGTATAACCAAGCCCGATATTGTATCTGTCCCCTGACTTGAACCCCAGATTGAGTCCTGCTGTATTCTGTGTTCTCTCAACGATCCCAGCCTCCTCACCGCTGGCAGGGGAGATGGTCTCAAGGAAAAATTCATTTAATTTCGTATAGATTCCACCGGGAAAGTTTAATTCAAAAAAAAGGTCTGCAGAATTTTTTGGATAGAATGATTTGTCAATATTTCCCACCCTTGGAAAGGTATAGAGGTTCAACCCATAGTCAATGTTCAGAAGGTGAACATCTCCTGGCCAGAAGATGCTCAGTCCAAGTTTGTTCTCTGAAAGAAAGCCCGCCTGTTGATTCTCCGCGGTCTGGTTCAAATTACTCGTGTATAAGCCGGTGGTGCCAAAGTTGGGATGGAGTTCAACACGACCATAATGTATGTAGCCAATTCCATAGACCGTGTCAAAAATACCACAAAATAAAATTACAAAGAAAATACAATACTTCCTCATCTTATTTATCCTTTACGGTTTTATTGGACTTGCGGGTTGTTCAACCGGTGGGACCACCTCTGCAACCGGGATACCGCAACTGTCCTGAAATGACTGACTTCCTTCAAGTTCCACTACCCTGCCATCAGATGCCTCAACCCTTACCTTTCCAGAGCGCGATATAATAGTAACTGTCCTTGCTGAAGGATTTGATGATACCATTACCATAGCACCGCCTTTAAGCAACAACCTTGTGCCACAGAAAGGAACCTTACCTGCAACATCTCCCACAACTTCCATTCCTGCAGACATTTCAAGTGTATTCTTCTCTGTAAGGTCAGTTCCAAGTTCCTGTCCTGGATTGACAACAAGTTTCGCATTCCCTGATGTGAGAACTACTCCGCTTTGAGAATCCTTTGGAACCCTGCAGAATGCCCTCCCTGTTACGCGGTCAATAATTAAATATGCTGAGTCACCCGCCTCAAAGGAGAAGATGCTTTCTCTTGATGTCACACTGAATTCGCCCTGAAGGGACTTTACAAGGAACTGTCCGCGCTCTGCTGATTTGAAAAGTCCCTGAGTTCCCTGAGGTAATGTAAATGTCAATATCCTCCCTGCATCCGCACCTGCAACCGTTCCTTTAATAGCAGTTACCATTGTTCCATTCTCAATTCTTATACTGAGGTCAGTTCCCTTTGCTGTTATGATAGCATCCTGGGTGGAGAAAAAATTGTTGATTTTTGTCTCAATCGGCGAATAAACCCTTGCTACGACATTGCCCTTTGAAATATCCCAGTATCTGCTCGGATAGGAGGGTGAAATAAAATTAAAGACCGTCTCCGGGGTATTTGTCCTGTATCTAAGTTTTACCTGGGTATTATCTTTTAATACTACAATGCTCTTGTCCGGACAATTAATTGTAACGCTTCCGCTTGTAACCCTGACTACATCCTCATTGACTACAGGTGTACCAGCATTCAGAAGTGCCTCAACACCCCTTCTGTTCAGAAAAGCATCTCCTTTTACTGATTTAACAGAGCAATCCTGGGCATAAGCATAATTTAAAGAGAAAAATAATATTGAAAATATAATAGGATTAAATATCTTCATCATAACCCTCCTTCTATAATGAAGAATAATCGTTTTTAAAATTATTAACAAAAAAATTATTTTTGTCAAGGAAAAAATTCAAATTTTTATTTTAAGTTGTGTTTACCAAATTTTAATGTATCATTCACTTTTAGTAGGGTAAAAATCTCAAATGCCCAGCGTTCAATCCCATCACTGATTCTATTCTTTACCTCCTGCGGAAGGTTCCAGATTCTTCTCTTAAATTTACCCAGTGCAAACTTCCGCATCCTATAAATGAACTGCTCCTCCGTTGCAAATTTATCTCTTGCCTCTGGATACTCCTGCTTAATAAAACTGTAGAGTTCTTCTCTGAATTCAGCTGGCAGTACCTCTGACTCAAAAAACATATTCTGGATGCCAGTGGCAAGATGAATCTCAATACAACCAATCTCCGGAAACTTACTGAATAAGTCAATCTGCATGGTTGAGGCACCGTGCTGAACAACACCTGCAAGTCCGTAGTTCTTTCTACCAATCTCTGAGAGTTTTCTTATTGTATCAAAGTCAATCTCAACATCAGCAATCCTTCCATCAGGCAGAAGGACTCCACCATGGGTGGTCCCTGTCTGAATGCTGATCTTGCTTATGCCAGCGTCCTCTCCTTTCAGTTCCTCCTTCAAACCATCCATGAACGCACATAAATCAGCCGGAGTACTATTCCTACCTCCTATCTCTCCGATCTCACCGCCGATATTAATCGTAATATTTTTAGGTTGGATTTTTCTAATAAATTTAATGAGTTGCGCTGTAATCTTAAAGTTATTTCTCTGTTGTTCCTTCTCTGAAGATTTCTTCAAATCCACAAGTGTTGATGCATCTATATCAATGTTATAAACACCGGCAGAAATTGCATCCCTGATTAAATTTTTTATGGCTCTTAATTCCGCCTCCGGTGAATTCAGAAATCCTTCTCTTGAGAGTTGAAGGTGGTCTGCCTGAATAAATACCGGATTAAAAAAACCTTCTTTAAGCGCAGCAGAAATGATGCATGTAACATATTCATCAAAACTCTGCGCAGTGTATTCTCTTTCCTGTCTCGCAAGTTCAAAGATAAATAATCCGGCTGATGCCCTTTTTGCTGAACGAAATATTGCCCTTGCAAAATCGTATGTAAGCGTCCTGATATTAAAGGCAGGAACTGTAAAACCAGAAAGTTCCCCATTCGCAATTTTTTGATAAACAGGATAAATGGATGCTGGAATTATTCCCTTGCTCTTTGCCTCCTTCTTCAGTATGTCCTTAAATTTTGTCTTCTCCCTGCTGAAGAGCGCATTATAAATTAGATTATCAATATTCATATTTTTTAGCCCCTGTAATCTCGTGGGGAATGGCATCCATCACTTAAGAGCAACCCAGACCTTCAGAAGGTGAAGAGCAAGATTATGGGAATACCTACGAGCACAGATGTTGGAGAAACCGAAGCAATTATCTGGGTCCCATTGCCCTCTGCGTTCGGGACGCCACCCCATGAAATTCTGTGATTTGCCATTCACCTATTCACCATTCCCTCACTCAGCCAGAATACTTGCTATTCCTATAAGGCTCCTGTCAAATGTCTTACGTTTGGTCACAACCTCAAGAAATGGAGTAAATATAATCTTATTATTAATCTCACCTACAATTCCACCTGAGTTATTTCTTAACAATGAATTTACTGCTTCATAACCTAACCGCGAGGCAAGTCTCCTATCCCTGGCAGTTGGAGAACCGCCGCGCTGGGTATGTCCAAGAATTGTAACCCGCGGGTCAATATTCAGTTCCTTTTTAACCCTTTCAGCAATCTTCCTCGCTCCCCCACCCTCATCACCCTCTGCAACAACAATAATACTGCATTTTTTCCCCTTCCTCTCTGATTCACGAATTACGCTTACAACTCTCTCTGAATCAACGCTAATCTCTGGAACAAGGATACTTTCAGCTCCGCAAGCAAGTCCCACCTCAAGGGCAATAAATCCGCTGTTCCTTCCCATGACCTCAATAAAAAATACGCGCTCAAGGGACATGGCTGTATCCCTTATCTTATCAACCGCCTCAACTGCTGTGTTCACTGCAGTATCAAAGCCAATTGAATAATCAGTCCCGTAAATATCATTATCAATGCTTGCTGGGATTCCAATAATCTTAAAGTCCGTCTCCTTCATAAATTCATAGGCACCCCGGAAGGAGCCCTCTCCGCCAATAACAATAAGTGCATCAATCTTGTGCTGTTTCAGAACCTCGTATGCCATCCTCCTTCCCTCCTTTGTCTTAAATTCAGGACTTCTTGATGTTCCGAGGATTGACCCCCCTCGCTGAAGGATGTTTGCAACGGAGCGGGCGTCCATGCTGAACAGGGCAGAATTTATCAATCCTTCATATCCATGTCGTATTCCCATTACTTCAAGCCCAGAATGAACGCATGTCCTCACAACAGCCCTTATGCATGCGTTCATGCCTGGTGCATCACCACCGCTTGTAAGAACTCCCACTCTTTCAATATTCATACACCACCTCTCAAATATAGTAGTGTCACACTGTTAAAGTATACTTTTAATAGCGGGGGATGGCACCCCTCACTTAAGAGCAAAACCAAGACCTTCAGAAGTAGAGGAACAAGATTTTGGGAATGCCTCCGAGCATAGATGCTTAAGAAACCGAAGCAATTATTCGGGTCCCCTTGCTGGCAGCGTTCGGGACGCCACCCCCACGAAATTGTGAGAGCAGACCCCTGTGCCTGCCCAACCTGTATGTCATTGCAAGGAGCCTCGTCATCCGACGGGGTAAACTCCGCGACGAGGCAATCTCTTGCTTCCAAAGCCCCCTTTTTATTCCCCCCTTTATTAAGGGGGGTTGGGGTGATTGCTTCGCCTTCGGCTCGCAATGACATTAATGGAGGCACCATTTTCTTATTGAACTTTCTTTCAATAATGATATATTACAATAATCAGAAATAAATGGGAATAAAAATTTTATCTCATTACTATAATAATGTTATTATTAAATTGTGCAAAGGAAGGTTCCATTGAACTTGATAATTTAAAATGCCTGGAGTGCTACGAAGAGGTGGTGAAAATATCTGCCTGTTTTGTCAATCCCATTAACCCTTATCCCATATACCAATGATGTAACTCGACCCTGAATTATGTTCAAGAACTCTATTCAAGTAGCGATTCCAGGATTCCCTTCCTCCTGACACGCTCCTTTTTGTGCTCCTCAACATAAAGTGTAACATAGTCAGTAATGTGCTCTACAGGATATTCATTTACTTCTGAGTCCTCCCTCTCTCCTATGGCTTCTATTAATTCTTCCATATCTGAATAAAATTTCTTATCCTGAAGTAGATTGACACTTTCTGAATGTTTTGATATCTCTCTTAGAATTTTAATTCCATCCTGGACAGTTATAATTCTCCTCCTGACGAGGTCCTGAAAAGAATTTGCAATTAATCCAAAATCATAGCCCTTACGCGTTATCATGTCATTCATAACAACAAGTATGGAACCGATACCAACGAGATTGTCCCTGTAGAGGATTATGGTTGCCTGAAAATAGTTGTAGAATGGCAGGACCCTGCTCTTATATTTTTCAAACCTTTTCGGCGGTGACTTTCTGTCAAGGTGTATGAGGATTCTCAAGATATCATCCGATTTTTTGAGTTTCTTAAAGGTGCTCCTTACAATTTCATATGCCTCTTTATGGGCTCCGGCAAGGCGAAAAATATCCTCTATTGTCTCAATATTCACCCTCCCCGCCACAGCATCCGCATACAGTGAATAGACAAAGGCATCCGACTCTGCGTCGTCACCAAAAAGAACCTCCTTCATCGGTAATTTTAATTTTGCTCTGCTTTCAAGAAGGACAGGCAGTTTGTAACTTACCTGCTCCTTTAAGGCATGGAATCTCCCAAGAAGCAGATTTTTGAGATTTGGCTTTAATATAAGTTGCTCCCATTTTATGCCATCCATATTTAATTTCCGCTCAAGGACCCTGCGCATCTGTTCCGGGCTTCCGGAGATAAAAGAGACCTGATTTCCGGGTATCTTCTGAATCTCCCTAATCAATGAATCAGCACCTGGAAAACTTACCTTTTCTTCTGGTTTCTCAAGGGCTGTCTTCACAAGACCCTTAAGGGTCTCAAAGTCTGTCTTCAGATATGTCTTATCAAGATCAAATCTATAAATTGTCCCCGGCATTTATCAAAAGGAAAAATCTCTTATTGATGAAGATATTTCCTGAATCAATCCACCCCTTACTGCTTTTGCAGCAACCTTTATTGCATTTGAGGTTGCTCTTGCGCGGGACCTGCCGTGCGCCTTTATGAATAATTTTTTAAATCCAAGAAGGGGAGCACCACCGTATTGCTCCCAGTCAGTAATATCCTTTACCTGTTTGATAGCTCCCTGAAGCATAAACAATCCCAGTTTCCATAAAAATCTCTTTTTGTATGCATACTTTGCAAGTCGCATTATGGTCTCTGATACGCCTTCCAGCATTTTTATTACAAGGTTACCGGAAAATCCACTGCAGACCACAACATCCGCAGTCCCTTTAGGAATGTCAACACCCTCAATATTCCCGATAAACTGTATTTTGGAATAATTTTTCAGTATCTTGTATGCCTCAACAATCTCATCTGTTCCCTTCATCTCTTCTGTGCCATTTGAAAGAAGCGCAACCCTTGGTTTTGGATTTTTGCTGATTCTCTGAGCGTACGCACTTCCCATAACAGCAAATGACACGAGGTCCTGGGCTGTTACACTTATTGTTGCACCAACATCAAGAATGAGTGAAAAGGGGTCATCCTTTTCACCCCTCCTGATCTCCGTAGGATAAACAGCAGCAAAGGCGCACTTTGAAATCCCTGGAATCTTTGTAAATGTCTTTGAACAGGCAAGAATGCATGCACCTGTATTCCCTGCGCTCACCAGAGCATCTGCCTTCCCATCTTCAACCAGTCGGGCAGCAACGAGAATGGACGCCTTTTCTTTTTTCTCAATTGCCTCCTTGGGTTTTTCATCCATGGCAATGAACTCAGGCGTATGGACGACCGATATCTGCTCAGGATTGTGCTTTAACTCGCTCAGCCGCTCCGTAATCTTTTTCTCATCACCAACAAGGATTACATTAATATCCGTATCAAGTGATATCCATGCTGCTCCCTTAACAATATCACCGGGTGCATAATCACCGCCCATGGCATCAAGTGCTATTGTTGTCATTCAAATCTCCTCAGTTTATTATTTTAATAAATTCATAGACAGATTGCAATAAGGGGGGGCGTGGTTACCCTGTCCCTACATCCTGTGAAACATTTCTCCCACCGGTAGGGGCATGTTGTAACATACCCTTCCAGTGTCTTCTTACAAAATTACCCCAGCACCTACATTCACGACAAAATCAGTATTCGTCTTCCTTATTATAGTTGGCAAACCAACACCTGCGCCTGCCTGAAAGTAGAGTAAATTTAGCAATTTCACTCTGGCACCAATAAGAGCAAAGAGGTCCTCATCGCCACGCTCAAAGCCCTTTACGCTCTTGCCATTCAACTCTGCAACAAGGTCAAGTGCTTTAATTGGATTATAAAGAAAGGCAAAACTGCCTTCAAGTGTTGGCTTTAGAAGCAATCCCTCTGATGGCTCCACCTCATAGTAATAGTCCCTCTCCTCAAATCCGAAATTGAGATGCATTGACCATTTGTGAAAATAAAACCCTATATTCGCTTCTCCTAAAAGATTTACCTTACCACTGCCAAGGAGTTTATCCTTATCTGCCGTTGGAAACCCAACCAGAAGTGTTGCCCCAACTTTTAATAGACCACCTATGGGCTCCTCAGGAAGAGCAATCTTTCCGAGCAATGCAATGTTTCCAATACTTGATTCATTTTCAAATCCACTGTTAAAATAGACAGGAATTGCAATTCCAACCTCTCCAAGACCTAAAAATCCATAGCCAGCATTGACCTGCACAAGATTATCTGAACTCCTCGGCGGGTACGAACTTTCTTCAACGCGAAAATCCGTAAAGTTATAAAAAGCGCCGATATCAAATTCCCCCGAATCAACAACCTCTGCCTTTCTTGCGTAAAAAAGTCCTGAACCGCCATTAATTGATTGTCCTGCATGAAGTACATGCTCAGTCAGAACTAAAAGTAAAAAAAATGTCTTTTTCATATTCGCCTCCTTCTGACTAATTACCTTAATCCATAAGCAATAAAATTGCAAGAAGTTTTTGTTCAAACTGCAATATAAGACAAAGCATTCTATAAAGCCTGGGGATTTTGGGCATATTGTCTCAGATGCAGTGGATTAGGATAACAGATGCGGTAAAGGATTATTTTGATTCTTCAATAGATGCAAAACTAAAGTTTGCCCTGACCCTTAACTATAAGGAGTTTACCAGCAGGAATACTAATGATTTTTACCGTAGGTCCAAAAGCTTCTCACAAAAACTCGCTGAATACTTGATTTTTAATAATACCCGGAGACCTCATAAACCCAGGGATTAAAAAGTTGAGTAAAATATTTAATCTAAATATTTAATCTAAAATGGAGGGATGTCGTAAATGTCTTTAACTTATAGAATTATTTGTAATTCCACAGAATGCAGGCTAAAATATATTCATGCCTGATTTCCCTGTTAATCCAGCCAAGACATCAGCCCTTTATGCAAAAATGTCAAAACTGGGCATAAGGGAGAGTGATATTCAGGAGTCATTCATCCGTTCTACCGGTAAGGGTGGGCAGAATGTAAACAGGCGCGCCACATGCGTGTACCTCAAACATATTCCCACTGGCATTGAGGTCAAATGCATGCAGACACGCAGTCAGGGGCTGAACCGTTTCCTCGCAAGAAGAGTCCTTGTGGATAAAATTGAGCAATCTATTCTCGGAAAGCAGAGCGAGGAGCAGAAACTCGTTGCAAAAATCCGCAGGCAGAAGCGTAAGAGGTCAAAAAGGGCAAAAGAGAAAATGCTGAGAAATAAGAAGATTCAATCAGAGAAAAAGCAATTGCGGTCAAAACAGTTTGAAGTGGAGTAATAAATAATAAAAATGATTTTACAGAAGATGTCTTATATCTCCTCCTCCACCGGAAGCACAAAGACCTTTATCCCCTCGCGTCTGAATTTTTCTTTCAGTTTTTTAAAGTCAGCGATTATCTTTTTTGAAATCTCTTCATCAACAACTGAAAAGGCAATTGAATTAATTCCGGGCCAGATATGGGTGCCGAGATGCGGCTCTGATGAAATTCCCCTGCCCTTCACTTCATCAATCTGTGTGTATTTTTTTACATTATTGCGCTCAAAAATTTCCATCACATTTGTCTTCAATGCAGAATTATGAATAATCATTATAAGTTTCATACCTTCTCTCCTTTGTTAATAATTGCATACATGCATGGAACAAATACAAGAGTAATAAATGTTGATACAAGCAATCCAGAGATGACCGTCAGTCCAAGCATGTTCCAGAATTCGGAGCCCTCTGCCCTGCTCAGAACAAGGGGAAGCATTCCAAAGACAGTTGTAAAAGCAGTCATAAGAACCGGACGCAGTCGGGTTGCCCCTGCTGTTTTTATCGCCTCATAAAGCTGGATACCCCTCGCCCTCAGTATGTTTGTATAATCCACAAGGACAATTGCATTTTTTACCACTATGCCCACTAGTGAAATTATGCCTACAAAGGTGATTAAACTGAAGGGCTTGCTAGTGAAAAGCAACCCCAGTATAACCCCGGTGATCGCAAAGGGCACAGAAAACATAATGATTAATGGATGCCTGAGTGATTCAAATTCAGCAGCCATAACAAGATAGACAAGAATCACGCTCAGAATTAAAGCAATCCCTAAAACGCGGAAGGATTCCTGCTGTTCCTTGAGAGCACCACTTTCAGTTATATATACACCCTCAGGCAAGGGAATCTTTTTTAGCTCCTTTTTAACCTCATTTGCAATCTCTCCAAGGGATTTTCCGTATACACCTGCTTCTACCTTAATCATCCTTGATTGGTTTTTTCTGTCAATCTCAATTGCTCCTATCTCTCTTTTAATCTCTGCAATATTCTTCAAATAGACATTGCCTGCCTGAGACCTGATAGGAGCATTTTCTATATCTCTAAGTTTATTCCTGTCCTTCTCATCAAGTTTAACAACAATATCATACTCTTTTCCGCCTTCTCTGTATTTTGAGACGGTCTTTCCGGCAAAATATGTCCTCATTGTATCCACCACCTGCGCTGGTGTAATTCCCATTGAGGACGCTTTATCCCTGTTAATCAATACAGCAAGTTCTGGCTTACCTTCCTCCTGCGAAATTGTAATATCTGTTACAAATTCATTGTTTTTTAAAATCTTATGGACAGCCAGTGCAATTTCGTATGTCCTATCAAGATCCTCACCATAAATCTCATAGGCAAGTGGTTTTGTTCCACCGAGCGCTGCACCCTGCATCGGGTCTGCTGTATAAAAATCAGCAAGTTTAACACCAGGGATCTCCAACATCTTCCTGCTGAGAAAGTAAGCAATGTCCTTGTTGGAACGCTTTCTCTCTTTCTTTTTCACAAGCGTTGCCCCAAACATTATAATATTACTATCCTCCCGCCTTCCGATGAGAGTGGCCCACCCTGACTCTGTCCTGCCTGCGCGGGTAAAAAAGACCTTTACCTCTGGCACTTCATTCAGGACAATCTCATTAAGTTTTCTCATCACTTTTTCTGTTTCTTCGACCCTTGTCCCTATGGGTAACTCAACACTTCCATTTACCTGGCCCTGATCCTCCTCCGGGAAAAATTCAGTCCCCACAAAAGGCAGAAGTAAGATACTTGCTACAAAAATCCCAATGCCTGCAAAGATTGTCTTTTTCTTATGGGTAAGCGCCCATCCAAGGAAATTAGCATAAAAATTCTCAACCCTCACAAAAATCTTCTCCGATAATTCATAAAGATTTGAGAAGATTCCTCTGCTGGTATTATTATTCATATTCTTAAGTAAGAAGGAGGACATCATGGGTGTAAGAGTAAGGGAGGCAAAGAGGGATGCAAGAATCACAACACAAATAACAAAACCCAATTGTTTAAACATAATTCCTGCAATGCCATGGACATAAATAATCGGGAGGAACACAGCAACAATTGTGAGTGTGGAGGCAGTAACAGCAAGCCCCACCTCTGAAGCGCCATAGAGCGCTGCCTCAACTGCAGGAATTCCCTTTTCCCTGTGTCTGAATACATTCTCGTAAATCACAATTGCATCATCAACCACCATTCCAACTGCAATAGCAAGGGCAGTGAGGGTCATTATATTTATTGTGTAGTTCATTAGATACATAAATATAAAAGCAATAATAAGGGAGAAGGGAATTGTAACTCCAACGATTATACTTCCAGCGACCTGCCTTAAAAAAAGAAATATAACGAGAATAACAAGAATCCCTCCAATGATTACTGTTTCAGTTAAATTGTTTATTGACTGTCTGATAAAGTCAGAGGCGTCCTGAGAAAGATAAAAGTGAATATCTTCAGGAAGCGTCTTCTCAAGTTCTGCAAGTTCTTTCTTCACCCTCTCAACAACCTCAATAGTATTACTCCCGGATTGTTTTTGAATCATCATCAAAACACCATGTTTACCATTAATAGTCACGACCGACTCCATCTCCTTGAACGAGTCTTCCACCTTTGCTATATCTTTAAGATATACAGGCACTGGATTGAAATAAGGAGGAATTCCCTGCATATATCCGACAACAATATTATTCAGTTCATCCGGTCTGGTTACTTCCGCAGGGACCCTGACAGTAAATTCCCTCTTCCCTGTCTTGACTCCTCCTGCAGGAACAGAAAGATTTGCTGACTGGATTGCTTGCACAACCTGCTGAATTGAGATTCCATAGCCCTCCAGCCGAACGCGGTCAACGCTGACCCTGATTTCGCGATATAGCCCTCCAAAGAGAGAAATTATAGCGACTCCCGGGATTCTCTTTAAGGGGTTTACCACCTTATCCTCAATGATTTCTCTCAGTTTAGGATAGCTCTGTTCTGCATCAATACCGTAAAAAAGAATGGGCCACATGGACATGTCAAATTTAAAAATAACCGGTGTCTCAATGTCCTCCGGAAGCACGCGTTTTGCCATATCAATACGACTTCGGACCTCGTTTGACGCCTCATCCATGTCAGTGCCCCAAGCAAATCTCGTACTTACTACGGAGATATTCTCAAGAGACCTTGATGTTACCTCTTTTAAATTCGGAACTGTGCTCACATAATCTTCAATTGGCTTTGTTACGAGCGTTTCAACATCCTTCGGTGTGGCACCTGGATAAATAGTAACAATACCAATGCTCGGAAGTGTAATGTCTGGCATCAGGTCAACTGGAAGCATCTTCAAGGACATCAACCCCAAGACCAAAATTGCAACAAATATCATTGATATGAATACAGGGCGTCTTATGGACAATTCGGGTAATTTCATTTTTCTTCTCCTCTCTTGATTTCAAGTTTTGAGCCATCTGTAAGCATCTCCGCCCCAACAGTAACTATGTTTTCTCCCTCCCGCAAACCCTCAAGCACCTCAACATTATTCTCCTCAACAATGCCGGTCTTTATCTCCCGCACCCTTGCAATACCATTGTCATCAATATATACAAAATGACTTCCCTCTCTATTCAATATGTAATCCGCATTTATTACGATTCCCTTCCGCTCTTCAATGATAAGTCTGACCTCTGCAAACATTCCAGAACGTAGCAGAAATTCGTTATTTGGAATAATAATCTCCACAGTGGCTGTCCTGGTATATGGGTTAATCACAGGTGCTATTGCATTAACACTGCCTGCAAAAATTTTGGATGGATATGCATCTGTAACAATTTCAGCAGTCTGGCCAATTTTTACTTTTGGATACTCCCTGTCCCCAACATTTACAATAACTTTTGCTTTACTCATATTGACAACCCTCACTATGGGCGTTCCCATTGTGGTACTCATAGTCGGTGGAACTACAACAGCACCATTATCAAGAAAAACCCTGGCAACAATACCAGAAATTGGAGAAAGGACCTCAAAGGGCTCATACTTCATTCCGGAGATATCCCTGTCAACCAGGGCAAGAACTGCTCCCTTATTGACATTGGTTCCTTCTTTCACCTTATTTTCTATCAATTTTCCTTGAACCTTTGGATAAACATCTATTTCTTCAATTCCTTTTATATCTCCGGTAAAATGAAGGACATCACGGATCTTACCAACCTTAACGGGTTCAACCATTACAGGAACTTTTGCCTTGGAGCTATCGTTCATTTCCGCCTTTTTAGAACACTGGAAATTTGCAAGAATCAAAATCACCAATATCTTGAGCATAAATTTATTCATCCTATCCTCCTTAATATAATTATTTCAATAATCCATCACATTCTCTCACCAATTGCCTTCTTAAGTCGGGCAAGAGAAATGAGATAATCATACTTTGCCTGAAGGTAATTTGTCTTTGCCTGAGTAAACCCTACCTCCGCTGAAAGCAATTCAAGACCAGTAATAAGCCCGTTTTTATATTGAACCTGTGCAATCTCTAAAGCGCGTTTCGCTGTATTCACATTCTTCTCACCAGCAAGCATTACCTTTTTCGCCTCCATCAATGAAAAATATGCCTGCTGAATCTCAAGTTCAATTCCTCTATCTAACTGCAAGCCAATCTCATTGATTTTTTTTATTCCCCATTTTGCTTCTTTGATTTTTCCATAATTATAGAGTCCGTCAAAAATAGGAACCGAAAGGACCAGCATAACGGAATAGGACTCAAGCCATTTATCCTCTGGCTTATCAAAGAGACGGACAGTATTTTTTTTGTTAGTAAGTGATTGGTAGTTTCCCACGAGAGCAAGATTAGGAAAGTAATTCCCGATTGCAAGTTTATAATTATGTTCGGCGAGTTCTTTTTGATACTCTATCTGGATTACTTCTGCTCTGTTTGATTTTGCAAGATCCAGACATTCATCTAGCGTCTTTTCAAATTCAACAGGAAACAATTCCCCGACAACATTAATATTCTCATCATCCTTTAAGCCAATAATATTCTTCAGCGCAATTGTTGCAAGTTTAACTGCATTCTCAGCCCTGATTAACTGTGAGTCAAGGTTCGCTGATTCAACCTCTGCCCTCAAGACCTCATACTCTGTTGCCTCACCTGCCTTATATCTCGCCCTTGCAACACGAAGATGCTCGTCAGATAGCGCCTTCGCCTCCTTAGCAACATCAAAAAAACTCCTCGCAAGCATAACGCGATAAAAGGCATCGGTCACCTGAAATATGATATCGTTTTCTGTCTGCCGCAATCTCTCATCCTGGATCTTCTTATTGAGAGCACTCATTTTGTAGCCGTGCCAGATTTTACCTCCTGAAAAAAGGGGCTGTGTCAAAGTTAACCCCACAGTATAATCATATGTAAATGACTCACTGTTGAAGCCCGTTGTAAGGTCAGTTGGAGGAAATCCCGGACCAATGGAATTCGCCGGAATGGTTGTCTGAATCGAATATCCCTTTTCTCCAAGGTAATACGACAACTTTCCCTCAATCTTCGGCAAAAAGCCAGAAAAACCACTGAGCACAGTGCCCTTTGCTAACTCAACCTCTGCCTCCTGCGCACGAATTGAATTGTTGTTTTGCAGAGCAAGTTGAATTGCCTCCTCAAGGGTTAAATCCATTGAAAAAAGATTCAGGTTAACAAGAAACGGTATTATAAGGATCAAAAATATTTTCATCTCTGCCTCCTGTCTTTAAATTCATCCTTCATGCCAGTCGCTTTCTTACATTCATTATGCCTGTCATTATAAAAAATAGTCCAATAACTAAAAGTAAAAGTGCTTCGTTCCAGAGATGGACGATTCCAATACCTTTTAGAATTATCCCTCGTATGATTACAAGAAAGTAGCGCAATGGAATAAGATAGGTAATGTATTGAATTGCCTCCGGCATATTTTCTATCGGATAAATAAACCCGGAAAGCAGTATCATTGGCAATATAATAAAAAATGCTGCGGTCATTGCCTGTTGCTGGGTATTCGTAATGCTTGAAATCAGCATGCCGAGTCCAAGAGTGGTCAACAAAAAGATGCTGGAAAAGGCAAAGAGGAGAAGAAGAGACCCCTTCACAGGCACATTAAAAATAATGGAGCCAGCGCTCAAAACTATTGAGAGTTCAATAAAACCAATAAGGACAAAGAGTAATAATTTGCCAAGTATAATCTCTGCCGGCTTGAGCGGGGAGACAATCAACTGTTCCATGGTGCCGAGTTCCTTCTCCTTCACAATGCTCATCGCTGTAAGAAGGGCGGTGGTCACAACAAGAACCATTACAATGACACCAGGAACCATAAAGTTTGCGCTTCTAAGTTCTGGGTTGTATAGCATTCTAAACCTTATGTCAGGCAATCTACTGAGTGATAAGATTGCCATTGCTTTACTGCGCCATGCCTCTGTAGTTGTGATTAATTCTTCATTTAATCGTTGAACAAGCATTTTTAAATAATTAACAAGAATAATTGCGGTATTTGAATCAGAACCATCTATAATAAGTTGGACATCTGCCTGCTCTCCCTTAATTATTTTTTTAGAAAAATCAGCAGGAATTACAATGCCTAATTTTGCTTCTCCCTTGAGGATTGACTTATCAATATCAGAAAATTTATCGCAATATCTCCTTATAGTAAAATCTCCTGTCGCTGTGAGCATATCCATAAATCGTCTGGAAAAAGAGCCTTTATCCATTGAGAAGATGGCAACGGGAATATTCTTTATGTCAAAAGTGGCTGCATATCCAAAAAGCATCAGTTGCAAAAATGGAGCAATGAAGAGAATGGGAAACATTCGTTTGTCGCGCCTGATCTGGTTGAACTCCTTTTTAGTCATATTTAGAATCCGCTTAAGCATTCTAAAATCTTCTCCTCATAACCCTTCCTGAGACATAAATTAATCCGAATGAAATAACTAACAATGGGAGAAATTCATGTAAAAGGTCAAGAAAACTATTGCCTTTAAGTATGATTCCGCGCATCGCTGAAATAACATATCTAGCAGGCACAAGATATGTAATTATCTGCAAGGTTGAGGGCATACTTGAGATTAGAAAAACAAAGCCAGACAGAATCATAGAAGGGAGGAGTGTGCTCAGCATTGAAATCATCCATGCAACCTGTTGACTGTTTGTCAATGATGAAATAAAAAGCCCGTATGAAAGGCTGGTAAATATAGAGAGCGCTGCAGAGAAAAAAAGAAGCAATAGATTGCCGCGGAAGGGAATTTTAAAGATAAAAATTCCTGCGAGAAATATAATGATGAAAGAAATAAATGCAATAACTGAATACGGCAGCATCTTTCCGATAATTATATCAACTGGCTTGACTGGCGTGACTTTTAGTTTTTCAATGGTCCCGCGTTCCTTCTCCCTTACAATTGAAAGTGCTGTCAGAACGGTAGATGTCATTATCAAAATAATTCCAATCAGTCCAGGGATTAGAAAATTACTACTCTTCAGGTCAGAATTAAACCATACCCTCTCACTTACTTTCACAGGTGACTCAAATTGAGTAATCTCATTGGATAGATTTTCAAGAAGTGTATGAAAATATCCGGACGCAACCCTCGCTGTATTGTTGTCAGCACCATCCATTGTAACCAGAAATGAAGTCTGCCCTCCGCTCTTAAAATCATCGCTGAATCTTTTAGGAAACCATATTGCAATCTTTGCATTGCCTGAATCAAGGGCGGAATCAATCTCTGATGGATGACTGATGTGTTTTTTAAAAATAAAATATTTACTGGAAGTCAAACGCCCCTTAATCTCTCTTGATAGTTGACTCATATCATCATCAAGCGTCACAATGGGTATATCTTTAATGTCAAGCGTTATTGCGGTCCCGAACAACAGAAGCAGAATAAAAGGCATCCAGATTGCGAGAAGGAGCGAAAGAACATCCCTCTTAATCTGAAGATATTCCTTTTTTGCAAGTGCAAAAATATGTGCGACCCGGGTCTTCATTCTCTGGACAGTGCAACAAATACATCCTCTATTGATGGCGTTATTCTTTGAAAATATTTAACATCAACTCCAGAACTTCTTAATTCAGCAATAAACTTATCCTCTTGCTCCTCAACTTTTAATACAGCGTGGACTTCATCTCCATAGATATTAACATCTATTACATTTGGGGAAGCCTTAGCTACTTCTATTATTCTCATTACTGGACTGCCCCTTATTGATAAAATCTTCTCATCTTTAAGTTGTGTCTTAACTTTATGCGGTGATTCGCAAGCAACGAGGTTGCCGTTCCAGATAAAACCGATTTTATGACACCTCTCTGCCTCCTCCATGTAATGTGTGGTCACAAAAAGTGTAACCTTCTCCTCAGAAAACCTATATAGTACATCCCAGAGTTTTCTCCTCGCAACCGGATCAATTCCGGCAGTGGGCTCGTCAAGAAAAATTATTTTTGGATTATGAACCACCGCACAGGCAAGGGCAAGGCGTTGCTTCCATCCACCAGAGAGGGTAGAAGTCAGCGCTTTTCTGTATTCTTTGAGTCCAAGGAGTTCTATAATTCTATCTCTTGCCTTTATTGCATCATTATAGGAATCCATATATATTCTCGCAAAAAACTCAATGTTCTCATCCACTGTAAGGTCATTGTAAAGCCCGAACTGCTGAGACATGTAGCCAATCACCCTCTTTATATCTTCAGGTTGTTCCATAACACTATAGCCATTAACCCAGGCATTTCCTGATGTCGGCAGAAGAATGCCACATAGCATCCTGATTGTTGTGCTCTTTCCCGCACCGTTTGGTCCAAGAAAACCGAAGATTTCTCCCTTCTCTATTTCAAGATTTAATCTGTTGACTGCAATCCTCTCGCCAAATTTCTTTGTCAGGTCCTTTGTGTATATTATATGCTCATTCATTTAAATCAATCCTTACATCTACATACTGTCCTGGCTTCAATTCCTCCGCCTGGTTCTCTATTGAAATCTTTATTCCATACACCATCTTTGCCCTCTCTTCCTCTGTCACAAGATTTTTCGGGGTAAATTCTTCTTTTTGAGATATATAAATTATTTTTCCACGGAACTCTTTTCCGGGAAAACTATCTGAATAAATTGATGCAGGAGTTCCAAGTTTAATTTTTCCAATGTATTTCCCGGGTATGTATGTCCTTACCCATGGCTTTGCAATATCCCCTATTGTCAATAATGGAACTCCTGCGCCGACCACCTCTCCTGTCTCAACAAGTTTATGCAGAACAACACCATCAACGGGCGAAAGAATTTCTGTATCATCAAGTTGACTCTTTGCAAGTTCGTATGTCGCCCGGGCGCTTGAAAGTTGCGAACGGGTCGCCTCTATCTGTTTCAGAAGTGCATCTCGCTGTGTTTTGACTATATCAAACTGTGATTCCTCAATTGCCGAATCCTCTTTTAATTTTTTTACACGCTCATAATTTTTATCAATATTGGAGTAATTTATTTCTAATGCCTCAAGATTTTTCTCAAGAGATTGCATCTGCCCTTCCGCTTGTAACAACTGAAGTTTATATTTCTCCTTTTTAAGTATTATGAGCACGTCTCCTCTCTTAACCCTATCCCCTTCTTCCACATTAATCTTTTCAATTCTTCCCGGAACCTCTGATGCAATGTCCACCTCAATAATCTCAACAGTCCCGCTTGATTTAAGAGACCTCTCTCCTGACTTTGTGCAGGAGATAAAAGTAAATAATAAAATTACGAAATTATAATAAATTCTATTTCTCATTATCTTTTTACTCCTTTCAAAAAGAGGTTAAAAATCAGGTCTGCATTATTAATCAACATCTCATCTGGCATGTTATTAAGTTTATAAAATGATGTAAAATTCAACATCCCGATAAGCGCAAGACAGAGGTTCATGATATTATGTTCCCCTTCCTTTTTAAAAATCCCTTTCCTCATTCCTTCCATGTAGATAGAATAAAAAATGTCAAAATAGGAGATAAAATTTTTCCTCATCTCTTTTATGAATTTATTCCTTAAATCTTTTTCAAAGGAAATATGCTCAGCGCCAAGAAGTCTGAATATATCCTTATTCCTGTCAAAAAACTCAAGGTGTGAATAAATCAATGCCCTGAGTTTTTTCTCCGGTGATTCATGTCTATGTATATTATCCAGTGCAAAAGACAAAAGTTCGTTGAATTTATTTTTGATAATGGTAAAGAATATAATTTCTTTACTTTTAAAATGTTTATAAATAGTTCCAATTCCATACTCTGCTGATTCGGCAATATCCTGGATTGTTGTAGTAAAAAATCCCTGCTTTGAAAAAATCCTTTCTGCAGATGAGAGGATTTCATTCCTCTGTCTCAAACATTCCCTCTTTCTCCTTGTAAGTTTCATATTCTATTTTGAATTATTATTCAGAATTTGAATATACATTCAAATTATATCGGTGTCAATGAAAAAATAAGAATAAATTTGACAAAATCAGGAAAAAATAATATATTTAATATTATATGATAATATATGATTTTATATGCGATAAGGAGCATGTATTTGAGGGCTGGTTTAAAAACTCTGAATTCATGAACCAGCAATTAAAAAATGGGCTCATAACATGTCCTATGTGCGAATCAAACAAAATAAACATAAAACCATCTGCAGTGGGTATTCTTACAAAGAAGGAAAAGCAAAAAGAAAACAAGATGGAGAAGAACCTTTATTATTTTTATAAAGCAGTGAAGGATTATTTAGATAAAAATTTTGAGGATGTAGGCCCAAAATTTGCTGAAGAAGCACTTAAAATGCACTGGGGGGAGGTGGAGAAAAAGAATATAAGGGGATCTGCAACTGAATCAGAGGAAAGAGAACTTATAGATGAAGGCGTTCCATTTTTTAAATTAGACCTGCCAAAATTTGACGCCTGATTATCAGTCTTCAGCAATAAAGGCGGACTTTTCTGCACCGCAGAGCGGACAGACCCAATCATCCGGAATTTTTTCAAATGGTGTTCCGGGGTCAATTCCATTTTCAATATCTCCAACTGCAGGGTCATAAACATAACCACATATTGTGCACATGTATCTCATACTGCCATCAACTCAATCCAACATCAAGCATCATCATAAATAAAAAGCCTCCAAGGGTGCCCAGAGTCGCCAAATCAGTATTGCCTGCATACTGAGATTCAGGAATTAATTCCTCAACAACAACATAAATCATTGCGCCTGCTGCAAAAGCAAGTGTATAGGGCATAATGCTCTGGATTGAAATTACTGCTATGACGCCGACAATTGCAGCGAGGACCTCAATAAATCCAGATAACTGCCCGTAGAAAAAACTCCTTAATTTTGACATCCCTCCGCTGTAAAGGGGAAGAGAAATTGCGAGCCCCTCCGGAAAGTCCTGCAAACCAATCCCGAGGGTAAGCGCAAGGGCTGACTGAAGTGTTGTTGGTGAGTCAGCAATAGAAGCAGAACCGAACCCTACGCCGACAGCAAAACCTTCAGGAATGTTATGAATTGTAACCGCCAGGATAAGGAGGGTATTCCTTCTGAAATGGGACTTCAGTCCCTCTGCCTTATTTTCCGGAAGGTCGAAATGGAGATGGGGCAGAAGTTTATCAATTGTCCAAATGAAAAGACCACCGATAATAAATCCTGCAGACGGTGGTATCCATACGGGTAGATTTCCGCCCTTTGAAAGTTCTATCGCTGGTGCAAGGAGAGACCAGAAACTTGCTGCGATCATAATTCCAGCAGCAAAGCCAAGCATTGCATCAAGGACCTTCCGGTTAGCTCGCTGAAAGAAAAAGACAACCCCTGCACCAAGAGAGGTGATCAGCCAGGTAAAACAAGAGCCCAGAAGCCCCTGAAGGAGCGGGTGAAAATGACTGAATGTCTCAAACATGTTCATAGATTTTAACAGAGGTAATGTCATCGGTCAAATAATAATAAAACTTATTTTTTATGCTGGAAATGCTATAATAAACAAATGAAAAAACTGATTTACCTGCTCTTATTCACCGTCCTTATCCATTGTGCAAAATCAAATAGTCAAAAACAATCGG
>FWPU01003917.1_pt1 | contig 36006 bp, 30 predicted proteins | sample 2228361 | NCBI WGS metagenome assembly FWPU01 (sample SAMEA103939777, study PRJEB20133) | metagenome
CTTCTGGTTGATCACCAGCCCTTCTCTGCGCAGCAGCCCGGTCATCCGCCGATAACCGGAACCGGGATGCCGTCGCGCCAGCTCGTGCCGCCGCCGGCGAATGCGCCGCTCTTGGTAGTCGATGCCCGCTCGATAGCGCTGCGTCGAGCGCGACTGCCCCACCAACCGGCAAGCGTTACGCTCCGAATAGTGCCGCTCTTCGCGCAACCGCACCACCGCCCGGCGCCTGCCCTCCGGGCTCACCAGTGTTTTCGACTGAGCTCCTTCAGCGCGTCGATGTCCATCGCCTGCTGGGCCACGATCTTCTTCAGCCGCGCGTTCTCCTTCTCCAACTCTTTGAGCCGGACCATCTCCGGCCCCTCCATCCCGCCGTAGAGCTGTCGCCAGCGATGCAAGCTCGGCTCGCTCACTTCCAGCTTCCGGCAGACGGCTTCAATCGTGGCTCCCTGGTTCAGTTCCACCTCGGCTTCCCGCAGCTTGGTGATGATCTCCTGCGGCGTGTGTCGCTTCCACTTCATCGAGTCCTGCTGCCCCGCAGGGCCGTTAGACTCTCATGAGAAGTGGTACAGTTTCAGGGGCCAGGTCACTGGCGGCACTCGGACGCAAGTTTCTCGAAGGGGCAATTCCAACCAAAAAATGGCAGAAACTGCGGTATCACTATGTAATGGACTGGATGCTGTCGCTTGAGGCTCTCGCCTTGGACGCAAGGACAATGGGAAGCGTTCAAAGCCTTGTCGAATGCGATCCCATCAGAGGTGCTGATGCCGTGCACCTCTCAGCCGCGCTCTGGCTCCGAGATCTGTGCAGGCCGGTTCCGGAATTCGCACGAGCGGACAAAAGCTCCAGATCGGTGCTTGGGACAAGCGATTGGCAGGTGTAGCCACGAAGTGGGGCCCCGCGCTGATTAATCCCGAGGCTTCGTCGTAGCCGACTGCGCCCACCAGAATCGCTCGACTGCTCCCTTTCGCATCATCCCCATGTGGACGTCCAGCGGAGCTGATACGATGCTGTGAACGCGCTCGATCAGCGCAGGGATTTCTTCTTTTCGCAGGCCCTTCGTTTCGATTGTGTCGTGCAAATAGACGGTGATTTTCGACGGATAAATCATCCAGTCACCCTTGCGGTTGAACTCGAATGACCCGACGATGCTCATCGGCACCAGCGGGTAGCCGAACTGCTGCGCCATGCGAAAGGCGCCTTCGCGGAACGGCCCCACGCGCCCGTCCAGCGTCCGCCCTCCTTCGGGAAACACAATCACGCTGACGCCGTCATCCAGCGCGTGCCTGACCCGCTGGTAGAGCCGTTTCATGTCGGCCGGCGTGGGATTCTTCGCCACCGGAATATTCCCGAAGCGCTTCATCATCCAGCCATAGGCGGGGATTTTAAAATGCGACTCCAATTCCAGCCCGCGCACGAACTGCGGAATCGCGGAGTAAATCACAAACGCGTCGAAAAGATTCACGTGATTACAGACAAAGATGCTGGTTCGCTGCGAGTCAAACCCGGGGGCACGGCGGACTTCGAATTTCACGCCGGCCAGCCGGAGAACGTTGCGAAACAGCCAGCGCTGCGGCCGGTCGTTTCTCCGCGGGTCCACAAGAATCCCCAGTAACACGAGCGCTGAAGCCAGCACGCCGAAGTGCGCGATGCTCACAGCCCAAAGAACCAGTGCACGCATCACGTACCACGCCCGCCTCAGACCGCGGATATCGGTGCGTGGCACGGCCCTTGCCCTGCCCACTGGATTCGAAACCGTTTGCGGCACATCCAAGCCTTACCCTCCCCATCAAACGAGTATATCCAGTGCGCCGGGTAGCACTTCCAAGCGGCGCAAGTGCAGGCGCAGCGATTCGCCGTCCACCATCACATCCATCGGAGCATCCAGCCTGAACTCGACCTGCTCCGTTTCACACCGTTCCGCCAGCCGGTGATGAATGTGCGTCCCGGTGAACAGCCGCGGCAGATTCCACAGCAGCCCGAGCCTGCCGACCGGGCCCCAGCGGACGTATTCAATTTTTCCGTCGGTGGCATCTGCCAGCGGTGCAATCATCATGTTGCCGCCGGTGAACTTGCTGTTGCTGAAAGCGAGGAACAGGCACCGGCGCGTGTCGAACTGCTTGTTGCCGTCCACCCGGACGGGAAATGCCTGTCGCCTCAGTGCCACCACGCGCACGAAGATACCCAGCAAATACCCGAGCGGTCCAAGCCGCTTGAACCGGCGGTTGACCAGCGCAGCCACATCGGCGGCAAACCCCACGCTCAGGAGATTGATGTAGTAAAGCGTGCCGGCGGAATGCTCGACCCGAACCACATCACACGGACGCCCGCGACCGTTTGCGATGGCTTTCAGCGCATGCTGCGCGGCATCGCGGCTACTCGACAAAAAATCGCGCAAAAAGGAATTTCCTGTCCCCAGCGGAAGCAAACCGAGTGTGATGCGGTTATCGGATGCGCCGGGAAAGACACCGTTGATGATCTCAAAAGCAGTGCCATCGCCGCCGACCGCCAGAAAGCGCCTCCGGCCGCGCGCGAATTCCTCGCGAGCGAGCCGCGTGGCCTCGCCGACGGCAGCCGTGTAAGCAACGTCCACCGCCACACCGGCGGCCAGCAGCCCGGCGATCGCTTTTGGCGCCAGTCGTCCGCAGCGCCCGCCCCCCGCCGCCGGGTTGACGATGGCCAGAAAACGCTGGCCCGGGTCTCTGGCGAACCTTTGTTCCGCCGCAACAAGTGGTTCGGTCGCAGCTGCAGGATTCATAGCGGCACCACCGCCGAGCGGTCTGCGACGCTGCGGACTTCTTCGGCCAGCACTTCCCGCTTGATTTTCAACGAGGCGGTGCGCGGGAAGTCGCGCTCCCACACCAGATAGCCGTGGACGCGCTTGTAGTCGAGCAGGCCGCGATTGCGCGCGGCGAGCTCGCTGTGCAGTGCGTCGGTGCATTCCTGTCCCGGTTCGAGCCGCAGCACCAGGACGAGCTGCTCTCCCGTCATTGTCCGCACCGGCCAGATGTAATTCGCCGCGAACACGCAGAACTCTTTCACCGGCAACCCTTCGAAGAAGGTCTCCACGTCTTCGGGATAGATGTTCTTGCCGCCTTCGGTGACGATCATGTTCTTCTTGCGGCCGAACAGCCGCAGATGGCCGTCGGGATCGAGCCGGCCCAGGTCGCCGGTGTAGAGCCAGCCATCACGGATCGTCTGCGCGGTCAGCTCGGGATCGTCCAGATAGTGTGACATCACATTGCGTCCGCGCACGATGACTTCGCCGACGCCTTCGGCGTCAGGATTGGCGATGCGCACCTCGACGCCCGGCAGTGGCTGTCCCACCGTGTCGGCGCGGAAGGGCTTCAGGTTGTTGACCGTGATGGCCGTGCAGGCTTCCGTCAGGCCGTAGCCATTCGCCACCGGGATGCCCAAGTCGTAGAAGAATTGCAGCGTTTGAGGATCGCTGAAGGCGCCGCCCACGATGATCGCCAGCAGCTCGCCGCCGAACGCACGGTGAATCTCCGGCAGCAGCAGCCGGCTGACCCAGGGGCGGGGGCGCGAACGGGTAAGCGACTTGTTCAGCCAGATCAGAAAATACAAAATGCGCCGCTTGCCCGGCGGCAGCTCGTCAAAGCGCTGTCGCAGCCCGCGCTCCAGGTTTCTCAGCACCATAGGAACCAAGCTGACGTAAGTGATTTTGTACTTCGGAAACGCCTCCCGGACAAACTCCGGCCGCAGCGTCCGCAGGTGCACCACCGCTGCGCCGCACACAAACGGACCAATGTAGCCGACCATGAAGTCAATCGCGTGATTTGTCGGCAAAATGGAAAGGTAGCGCACGCCGGGCCAGAACGGATACCAGCGCGTCAGCGACCAGCACTGCTCGAGATAGTTCTCATGGGTGAGTACGCAACCTTTCGGCCGCCCGCCGGTCCCGGAAGAATAGACGATACAGGCCCAGTCCTGCCGTTTGCGCGGGCGAAACTCCGGCTCGCGCCCGGCGGCGCGCGCGGCAAACTCGTCCCAGGGGACTCCGCCGCAAAGCTCGGTGTTGGGCGGCGCATCGACCACCACAACCGTCGCTGCACGGAAATTTTCGAACCCCTCGCTTTTCGTCATCTGCTGCCAAAAAAACCATTCCACAATCAAAAAGCTAGCCTTGCTGTGCGTAAGCAAGGAAAGATGTTCGCGACCGGTGAGCTTGAAGTCGAGCGGCACGATGACGCCCCCGGAGAAGTGAATCGCGTAAGCCGCCATCAGCCAGCGCGATTGATTCGTCATGATGATGGCCGCGCGGTTGGATACAGCGCTGGGGTCAGGATCGCTGCCGAGTCCAGCGTCCTCGAGCGCGCGCGCCAGCGGAAGCGCCTGCTGTTTGAACTGGCGATAGGTGAGCCGGTGACGTTCGCGGCCGCGGTCGGACTCAATGAGACACACTTCGTCGCTGAACTCGTCGAGCGCGTCCCGCAGCGCCTCCTGCAACGATGCATATTTTTTCAGGTCCAGCATAGGAACCCGGCAATCTTCTTTTTAAGCGGAAAAGCATAAAGAACAAACTGAAAAAGAAAAAATGGAAAAGGGGAACTGCGACGGATACTTTGCCCAATCCGGGTTGGACCTGGCGCAAAGGATTGTCACCTGTGAGCTGGTCTCACAAGCGTGCCTGAATTCGCTCCGCCAGTGTTCTGAAATCCGTCACGCCCTGGAATTCGTAGTCGGGAAGTTCCACGCCGAATTGCAGTTCGAGCCGGGTGAGTAATTCCAGCGCTTGCAGACTGTCTATGCCGAGCTTTTTGAAGAAGTCGTCATCCGGCGAAAGACTCGCGCGCGGCACCTGGAAGTGCTCCGCCGCCAAGTTCAAGATTTGCTCGAGGACTCCCCCTGCAGATTGCATAGTCCTGGATCCGGTTAGCTTGCCTCAGACTTCGTCCTGCGCAGCTCAAAAATACGCACAATGACGTACGCAATCAGCGCGAATATGAAGAACACGAGCAACAGCCAGGCGATTCCCTGCAGCGCTCCAATGACAGTACGATAGACTTCCAGAACCCAGCGCTCGCCGGTCAGCTCAATCACGCTGGCTTCCTGGGGATAACGCGGGGGGGTGATGTACTTCTCTAAATCCCATATTCGGACCCCGCTGGAAACGCCGACGACTAGGATGGCAAATTTCAAATACTTCAGCCAGGCGGTGCTGATTTGCTCAGGGACGAGGCGCTGGAGAATCCTGTCCATCGGTTTATTGAAGATCTGAACCACCGCGGCGCTAACGGCTAAAGCGATTACGAGTGTGGCTGCCAGTAGGGCGATAAACATTATTGTGACCTCAGGAGCTTGACGGCAATTCTATCCCAAAATGCCTGGGCCGCAACTCTCCTTTCTCTTTGTCTCTAGGGCAAATAGGGCAACGCGGCGGTGGACTCCACGAACTTCCGCAAACCCTCTTCCACTGCGGGGCGCGTGAACAGGTCACAGAAAATTTCGATCTCGCGGCGCAGTTCTTCGTGCGGTATCGGCTTCATGAATTGCTTCGCCGCGGCGCGTGTTCTGGGGTCGAACTTCGCAATCTGCCGCGCGGTGGCGCGGGCCAACTCCAACGCTTGGCCTTCGGCTGCCAGTTGCGAGACGAGTCCAGCAGTGTGGGCCCGCTGTGCGTTAATGCTGCGGCCGGTGAGCAGCAGGTCGCGCACCACCGCGTTGCCCACGTCGCGCTTGAGCCTCGGAATGCCGCCGAAGCCGGGGATGATGCCCAGGCGCAGCTCCGGGAAACAGAACCGCGCCAGCTTGTCGGCAATAATCAAATCACAGGCCAGCGCCAGTTCCAGCCCGCCGCCGAAGCAGACGCCGTGCACCGCTGCGATTGTCGCCACCGGCGCCGCATCAAGTTTGTTGAGCGCGGCGTGAATGCGCTCCAGAAATTCGCGGAGGCCGGCCACACGCGCACCCACCGATAGCCCTTGCATCCGTTGGTAGAGCTCGCGCAGATCGGCGCCGGCGCTGAAGCCGCTGTTGAGCGTGCTATGAAGGATGACCGCGCGCACTTCCTCACCCAGCGTTTCCAGCCCGGCGACGAACTGCTCGAGCTCGCCCAGCATCAGCGTGCCGATTTCGTTCGCTGGTTCGCGCTGCAGTGCCAGCTCGAGCACGTTATCGCTGAGCCTCCAGGAAAGGGCTTCGCCTCGGAATTCGCGCATGATGCTGCGAATTATCCCTGACGCGGGAACCGCTTGCAAGGAATGTAGCTGCGCCGGGCCGTGAACGGACGGCAGGTGCCGTGAGAAAACCACAGGGTCACAGCCAGCGCTTCAGGTCGGGCCAAACCTGTTGCAGATCCAGCTTCAGTCCGCGGCAGAGATAGAGGGTCACGTTCTGGCCGGGAATTCCCAAGGGATGGTAGTGCTGCGCGGCATCTTCGACGGAGTGGCAGACCGCCTCGAGTTCGCGGCGATTTCCGCCGAAAACAATCAAATGATCGCCAACCCTGACGTCGCCCGGGCCCCACAGCCAATAGTTCTGGTGTCCGCTGATGGCTTTCGGCAGGTCGTAGCGCGGGCCGAAAAAATCAACCGCACCCGCCTCGCCGTAGTTGTTGGCGAAGATGTGTGCGCGCTCGCGTTCTGCGGGCGGCAGCGAGTGGTAGACGCGCGCCACTGTAGCCGTCATCTCTTCCCAGCCGAACTGGTCGGCGAAGTGCTGCGGAAGCACAGCCGTGTGGCTGGCTTCCGAACGCTTCGGCACCAGCCCGAACCTTGCCAACAATTTCTGATACCCGACCAGCGATTCGGGCGACAGGACCGGAAGAACCATCGGCGCGCTGCTGGCGCCGAAAAACAAGAGCACCGCAACTAGCGCCGGCTTGAGCCAGCGGCGGGCAGCGAGCGCTGTATACTCCTCCCAGAAAATTGCCCCGCCCGCAAAAAGCATCGGATAGGCCGACGCCAGGTAATAGTGCTTGCCTTTCATCACAATAAAGATGGCGAGCAGCGCCAGGTACGTCCAGCCGAGCGCGCGAAACGGCCGGCCGCGCCGATGAACGAAGAAGAATCCCAAGCCCGCCAGCCACACCAGCGCCGTCGGCGGACTGAACAGCAGTACCTGCTGCAAGACGTAGTCCGCCGGCGAAAGCGCGATGTTTTTCGTGCTGTTCTTGACGTTGTCGAGCAACTCATAAGTCGCGAAATTGTGCTCGATTTGCCAGAGCAGGTTGGGCAGAAAGATCAGCAACGCGATCAGTCCGCCGATCCACAGCCAGCGGTTGGCGAGATATTTGCGCGCAGGTGTCAGCAGCAGGCCCATGACGATGCCCGCTCCGAAAAACGCCGTCGAGTGCTTGTTCATCAGCCCCAGGCCGGCCAGCACGCCAAACCAGACCCACAGCTTCGGGTTATTGGATTTCACGATGCGGATGAACACCCAGGTCGCGCCCATCCAGAACAGCGGCTCGAAGGCATTCATGGAAAGAAAATTGTGCATGACCAGATAGACCGGTGCGACCAGCGCGCACAGCGCCGCCAGCCCTTGCGCAAAGCGTCCGCCGCCCAACTCTCGTGCCAGGGTCCCCGTAAGCCAGACCGTGGCCGCGCCGGCCAGTGCGGGCAGCAGGCGAATTGCTTCCAGCGAGCCGCCCAGCACAGAGCGGCCGAACCAGGCGTACAGCGCCACCAATGGCGGCTGGTCCACATAACCCCAGTCGAGATGCTCAGCGCACGCCAGATAGTAGAGTTCGTCGCGGAAGTAGCCGTAGCCACCATTGCAGACGAGATGCAGTGCGAGTTTGGCCAGCGCCAGGTACGTCACCAGCGCCGGACCATTCGCCCACTGAGACTGCTGCTTGGAAACTGAATCGGTGTTGCCCATGCCGCCCACAGCAAGGATACGCGATTTCGGGACGTAGTGTTCCAAAACTACAAAAAGCTCAAAGCGGCACTTGCGCCCGCCGGGCGCTGGTCGGATTGCCACAACGCCGGGCGCCAGTTGATTCGCTGTGCGCAGCTTGCTATGTTGGGCGATTAGGCTGGGGGCACTGTGCCCGCCCGTGGGTGTCCCCGCCGTGTGAGCAGCGGCCGCTGGGAAGCGGGCTGTGGCAGCCAACCCGACTTTGCCGCCGGAGCAGCCTTTTCAGAGGACCTTATGGGCCTTCAGAAAATCGTCGTCCGCGGGGCGCGGCAACACAACCTGAAAAACATTGATTTGGAAATCCCGCGCAATACGCTGACGGTGATTACCGGGCTGTCCGGTTCGGGCAAATCATCGCTGGCATTCGACACGATTTACGCCGAAGGCCAGCGGCGGTACGTGGAGACGCTTTCCGCCTATGCGCGTCAATTTCTCGACCAGATGGAACGGCCAGAGGTGGATTCGGTCGAGGGGCTTTCGCCTTCGATTTCCATCGAGCAGCGCACCACCACTCGTTCGCCGCGCTCAACCGTAGGCACGATCACGGAAATCTACGACTATCTTCGCGTGCTCTTCAGCTCAGCCGGTGTGCCGCACTGCCCGAAGTGCGGCAAGCCTATCGCCCGGCAGACCACCGAGCAGATCGTGCAGGCCATCCGGCGGCTCGAACCCGACGAGCGCGTGATGATTCTTGCGCCGATTGTTCGCGGGCGAAAGGGCGAGTACCGCAAGGAGCTTGAGCAGATAACGCGCGCCGGATTCACCCGCGTCCGCGTGGATGGCGAGCTGCGTCCACTCGACGAGCCCATCAAGCTCGACCGCCGCCGCATCCACACCATCGAGGTTGTCGTGGACCGCCTGCGGGTGAAGCCGGGCATCGAAAAGCGCCTGGAGCAGTCCATCGAGACCGCACTGAAGCTCACCGACGGGCTGGTGGTCATCGCCGTGGTCGAAGGCGAAGAAATGCTGTATTCGGCGAAGCTGGCCTGCGCCGATTGCGGCATCAGCGTGCCGCAGCTTGAGCCGCGCTCGTTCAGCTTCAATTCGCCCTACGGCGCCTGCCCGGAGTGCAATGGGCTCGGATCGCGTTATGATTTCGACCCCGCAAAGGTCATTGTGGACTGGTCAAAGCCGCTGTTTGAAGGCGCGCTCGGGCCTGGCTCCGGTTCGGCCAACCTGCAGCGCACGATTCAACTGGCCGCGCACGCCTACGGCTTCGACTTGAAGAAGCCGTTCGATGCCCTGCCCCGGCGCGTGCAGAACCTGATTCTCTACGGCAATCCGCCGTCGAACGAAAAAAACGGCAACCGCAGCGTGCGTGCCGTGGCGGGACTGCGGTTTCCGGGCGTCATCCGCTACCTGGAACGCAGTCTGGAAGAAGCGGCCAGCGACACCTACCGGGAATGGCTGATGCAGTATATGTCGCCCGTCGAATGCGCCACGTGCAACGGCCGCCGGCTGCGTGCGGAAAGCCTGGCGGTAAAGGTTGGTGGCTACTCGATTGCCGACTTTGTCGCGCTGCCGGTGAGCGATGCGCGGCCGGCGGTGGATCGCATCCGCAAGCAGCTTACCCCGCGGCAGCAGCAGATTGCCGCACGCGTACTCGAGGAAATCTCCGAGCGGCTGGATTTCCTGCTGGCCGTCGGGCTGGGCTACCTGACGCTGGAGCGCTCCGCGGCCACGCTTTCCGGCGGGGAGGCGCAGCGCATCCGCCTGGCCACACAGATCGGCTCGAAGCTGCGCGGAGTCCTCTATGTGCTCGACGAGCCCTCCATCGGCTTGCACGCGCGTGATAACGACCGGCTCTTGCGCACGCTGGCCCGGCTGCGCGACCTGGGCAATACCGTGCTCGTCGTCGAGCACGACGAGGAAACCATCCGCCGCGCCGACTACGTGGTGGACCTCGGCCCGGGCGCTGGCAATGCCGGCGGCTACCTGGTCGCCACGGGCAAACCGGCAGACATCGCCGCTCATCCCGATTCGCTGACGGGTCACTACCTGGCCGGCTCGGCGAGGATTCCGCTGCCGGAACGTCGCCGCAACGGCAACGGGGCGTCGCTGCGCGTCGTGGGCGCGCGGGCCAACAACCTGAAGAACCTTGACGTGGTATTCCCACTTGGAAAGTTCATTGTAGTTACCGGCGTTTCCGGCTCCGGCAAATCCACCCTGATTGACGACATTCTCTACCGCACGCTAGTGCAGAAGCTCTACCGCGGCCGGGCCAAGCCAGGCCCCTGCCGTGCGGTGCTCGGCGTCGAGCATTTGGACAAAGTGATCGAAATTGACCAGTCGCCCATCGGGCGCACGCCGCGCTCGAACCCGGCGACCTACACCGGCGTCTTCACGCCCATCCGCGAACTGTTCGCCATGCTGCCCGAATCGCGCGAGCGCGGCTACCGCCCGGGCCGCTTCAGCTTCAACGTGAAAGGCGGCCGCTGCGAAGCCTGCCAGGGCGACGGCCTGCGGCGCATCGAAATGAGCTTTCTGCCCGACGTGTACGTCACCTGCGAAGTCTGCCGCGGACGCCGCTATAACGCCGAAACGCTGTCGGTGTGCTACAAGGGCTGCTCGATCGCCGACATCCTGGCCATGCCAGCAACCGACGCGCTTGCGCTGCTCGGAAACATTCCGCAGATTCAGCAGAAGCTGGCCACGCTGGTCGAAGTCGGCCTCGGCTACATCGAACTGGGCCAGTCGGCCACGACACTTTCCGGAGGCGAAGCCCAGCGCATGAAGCTGGCCCGCGAGCTTTCCAAGCGCCAGACCGGCCGCACGCTCTACATTCTCGATGAACCGACCACTGGGCTGCACTTCGAGGACGTGAAAAAGCTGCTCGCCGTGCTCCACCGCCTAGTGGACTTGGGCAACACGGTGATTATCATCGAGCACCACCTCGACGTGATTAAACAGGCCGATTGGATTATTGACCTTGGGCCGGAAGGCGGCGAGGCAGGCGGGCAAATTGTTGCCCAAGGCACACCCGAACAGGTGGCCCAGGTCAAGAACTCCTACACTGGCCAGGCCCTGGCCCGCGTGTTATGCCGCAAGGTTGCTTGCTAATAGCCTCTAAGTTCGCCTGCTCCGGTCGTGCGCCGGTAGCGCACTGAAACTCATCGCGGCACGCCACCATTCACAGCAACCCCAGGTCGCACACTTTGTTCAGGCGGCTGCCAGCGTGTCCGACAGTGCAAGCCAAATCCCCGGTACACCTGGAAACTGAGCTTTCTATCCGACTAAAGAATTTTGCATCAATAGGTTACATTGGGTTGAAACTGTGCAGGACTTGACAAGAAGCCGCGCTTTGAATATAGAAAAGCTGAAAGTGGTTGGCGGCCTGCCTCTGCGGTTTGCAGGCTCTCGGCCAGCCGCTAAAGGGTCGCCGACGCTCCGCAGTTCGAGCGGCGGAGCGCTCCGAGCCAGAGGCGGCCAAGCATGCCCCCTTCTCTGTGGGCAGAAACAACGCTTATGGTTAAGGAGGTGTGTCTATGACCAACCTGATGCTGCGTGACCCCTTCTTCAGTGACCTGTTTGATTTCCGTCGTGACTTCGACGAGTTCTTCAACCGGGTCTTCGGCGCCATGAACTGGCCGTGGATCACGGAACGCCCTGCGCTCAACACCGGCAGCTTCCCCTTCGCTCCGGCAATTGAGTCCTACGTGGACCGCGATGCCCGGAAGTTCTTCTGCCGTGTGGTGCTGCCCGGCGTGGATCCCAACGATGTGAACATCCAGGTGCAGGGCAACACGCTGACTATCACCGGTGAGCGCAGGCTGCACCGTGAAGAGAAAGATGTGGACTACCTGCACCGCGAACTGACCTACGGCACCTTCAGCCGGACCCTGACCCTCCCGGAAGGTGTCGAGGCCGATAAACTCACCGCCGAGTACCGCAACGGCGTGCTCGAACTCAGTGCGCCGGTTAGCTCGGCGGCGCTGCCGCGGCGGATTGAAATCAAAGGCGCTCCGAAAGTGAAGGAGATTGCCGCATAAGCCTTTTTCGCCGCGGACACACCTCGGCCCGTTCCGTCCCCACCCGAAGTTTCGGGCCCGCGGGGCGGGGCGGGCTGATTTTTTGCCTTACCCGATAACGGCCGTCTCCGCGCAAACGTTGTTGCCCGGAACAAACCGCTTCCGGTAGAGTGCTGGTCTCCCATGAGCAGTATCTACAGCGTCCGGCCGCTGGGCTTTGAAAACGTCCGCACCTATCCGCTGGCGCGGCGTAAGAGCAAAGTCAGCGTGCGGGAATTCGCCCGCCCGGTCGGCCCTGGCGCGCGGCTGCTGCAGCGCGGGGCTACACTGCGGGCGTTTTTTAACGCGCTGCCGCGGGTCCTGGCGGCAGAAGATTTTCGCGCCCTGGTTGCCGCCGTGCAACGGGCACGCAGGAAGAAATGCGCCATCCTGTGGGGGATCGGCGGACACGTCATCAAAGTCGGCCTGGCGCCGCTGCTAATTGACCTGATCAGGCGAGGCTACGTCAGCGGCATCGCGATGACCGGCGCGACGCTGGTGCATGACTTCGAGATTTCCATGGTCGGCAATACCAGCGAAGATGTGGACGCCGTGCTTGGCCGCGGCGAATTCGGCATGGCCGAACAGACCGGCCTTTACCTGAACGAAATCGCCGTGGGCGCGGCGCGCAGCGGCATTGGGCTGGGCGAAGCAGCGGGCAAACTGCTCACCAACGCCCGGCTTGGCGCGCGGCACACCGAGCAGAGCGTTCTGGTAGCGGCGTATCAGGCAAAGGTGCCGGTCACCGTGCATTTGGCCATCGGCACGGACATCCCGCACATGCACCGTTCCGTGGATGGGGCAGCGCTTGGCGCCGCCAGTCACCACGACTTCCGCCTGTTCTGCGCACTGGTGCGGCGGATGCAGCCCGGCGGGGTGTACCTGAACTGGGGCTCGGCGGTGATGCTGCCGGAAGTGTTTCTGAAGGCGGTCTCGGTGGTGCGCAACCTGGGCGGCAAGCTGGAGCCGATTACCACGGCCAATTTTGACTTCATCCAGCACTACCGGCCGCTGACCAACGTCGTGAGGCGGCCCACGGCGGGCAAGGGCTCACGCGGCTTCGCCATCACCGGCCATCACGAAATCATGCTGCCGCTGTTCGCCGCCGCGCTGGTGGAGATGAAGCCGTAGGGCCACCAGCCGGGATCGACATCCACTGAGAATGAGCGAAACCGACATCAACCCGGACAATCAGCACCCCGGCGCTTCACCCGAACCGGCCGACGGGCACAGCCCTTCTCTCCCTCCGCCGATCCCGGAAACGAAACGATTCGCGTATCTGCCCGAGGATCTCCGCGTGCCGTGGGGCTGGGGGGATTTGATTCTGTTTATCGCTGTCTTCGTGTTCGCGATTTTTGCCAGCGGGCTGATGATTGGCGCCGGCGTGGCGCTTGTGGCGCTTTCCCGCGGCGCCGCCCCGCAGGAGTTCTTGAAGCAGGCCGACGTGCAGACAATGGTGCTGGCGCTGCAGCAGGTGATGCTGTTCGCGCTGCTATTCGGCTACCTGTTCGCGCGCGTTCGGGTCTTCGCCGGGCAGCCGTTCTGGCAAACCATCGGCTGGCGGCGCGTTCCTCCGCCGGGCAGTTCGCAACCGGCCGCGTATGTGCTGAGCGCGCTCGGCGGCGCGGTGCTGGCCGTGGTCGTGCAGATGGCCTCACTGCTCTACAAGCCGGAGACTCCTCCGCCCATCGAGCAGTTCTTCCGTACCCGCGAGAGCATCTTCATCATGATGGGCCTGGCGGTGGTGCTGGCGCCGGTATTTGAAGAGACGATTTTTCGCGGCTTTCTCTACCCGGTGCTGGCGCGGACTTTCGGTGTGCTGGGCGGAGTCCTGTTGACAGGAACGTTGTTCGGACTGATGCACGCGTTGCAGTTGTGGGGCGCGTGGTGGCAGCTCGGCCTGCTGATTCTGGTGGGCATTGTCTTCACAATGATTCGGGCCCGCACTGGCAGTGTCACACCGGCTTATTTCGCCCACCTCGGATACAACGGCATCCTGTTCGCCTACCTCTACGCCGCCACCGACGGTTTCCGCAACCTCCCGCGGGGATAGCAAACACGCGCCGGCAATGGAATAGTGTAGAATCTGCGTGCTGCGGTAGGTTAACCACGACAGATATGGCGCCAGAAAGTGTCCAGCGGGAGCATGTCCCAGGCTTAGTTGAAATTGGCGGCTCTCGACGGGCTGCACCGCTGGGTCGCTACGCTGTCGGCCTACAACGGCGGTCTGGACAACGTCCGGATAGACCGTCAGCTTGCCCGCACTGTCCGATTTCTGGACTCCGGTGGAGTCCATCGGACTCCTGAGACCGGAGAGCAGCGCGAACGTGCCGCCGCGCATGGCGGGGCATCCTTTGACCCCGCAGTGTCTCCCTGACTTCGCCCTGCGCGGAGCGGAGCGAACCTGTTTACACCGCGCGAAGGCGAAGCCTGCGTCGAGCACCATCCCGACGCGTGGGGACGCAGCAGCGTTCCGCGAAAACCGCGCGTATCCCTGCCGCATCCTGTTCCTTCTCTGGCCCCGCTACCAAGCGGCACCCTGGTAGACTTCAGTCCCGCGAAGATGTGCTGCGCAAAACCTCGACCTTTAACAACAGTTTCCGCAGCGTTTCGATGTCTGAAGGGGTGTAATTTTTCGCTTGACAGACCAGCAGCACTTCCCTGGACGACAAGAGAACCGAATCAAGAAACGTACTCAGGTCAACTTCGGCAATCCCGTGGACGAGGGGGCCATTCAGTCGATCCTCGTTAAAAGTGAAACGAGCTCGGCCAAGGTCGCGAAGAAGGACATCCACCCAGAAGGGGCCATCCATGAAACGCAACCGAAAAGAGCGGCCCGGCCCCTCGCGGAGGCCTCGATCAAATGCATCTAGCCACCACGTCAAGTCAACGACAACAAAGTCGTTCCACCTGTCGTCAGGAAATGACTTGTTGTCGAACTTGATGAAGATCGTACCGAAGAGCTTAGCGTCGTCCGCAGACTCGAGGCTCTTGTTGTCAACGACAATTCGAACGTCTGGCAATTTGGCCTTCTCTTATCGAAACAAAGAATACGCTGTTTCGATTTCCTTTGTGACTGTGTTCACCCACATTTCAATCGGCAGCCCATCGTTTTGACCTGCTCCGCGAAAGTTGGACCAGTTGAAATGTTGCTCTTCTTGGGTAGAACCACCAGCCCCGGTTTTGGGCCTGGGGCCAGGAGGAGCGATGGAGAAGAGCCGTTTCAGCGAGGAGCAGATCGTGGGGGTGTTGAAGGAGGCGGAAGCAGGAGTAGCGGTGGCCGAGATCACCCGGCGGGTGGGCGTGGGCGCGACTGGCAGCGATGGGTTGGGACCGCAGTGAAGAAGGCCAGCATCTCGCCGTTTGTGTGGCACGATTTGAGGCATTGTTTTGCCTCGCGGCTTGTGATGGCCGTGGTTGAACTGAGAACTGTGGCCGAGTTGCCAGGGCACCGGACGCTGCAAATGGTGATGCGGTGTGCGCACTTGGCCCCAGGGCACGTTCGGCAAGCTGCAGATCGCCTGGTAGCCCATGTGGAGTAAGAGGCAATTGGCACGAAAACTGACACCGCCCAGAGATAACGGTGCCTGGCGAGCGGGCTCATTGGTGGTAGAAGGCTTTGTTTGTTAGGATGTTACAGCACTGTGCGGAAGTGGCGGAACTGGCAGACGCGCAGGACTTAGGATCCTGTGGCCGCAAGGCCGTGGGGGTTCAACTCCCCCCTTCCGCACCAGGCCTCGGAGCCGGCTGGGCGGTCGTGAGCTCGCGGTAGGAAGGTGGGCGAGCGGCCTGTAAGGCAAGCTTGCTCGGTTTCCGCTAGCCCTGGTTGCGGTCCGAAGGGTTGCCGCTATGTTGACGCGGCGGTTGCGCGCACCTATACTGAGGCTTCCGCGCCAGTGCTGTTCGGAACCCGCCTGCCTGAATGTTTTGGAATCCGAACGGGAATGATGCGCGAGGTTCTATCCATCTGGAATCTCGAGTCTGAAATTTGAGATCGAATGCGGACCATGGCAGAAGCAACCTGCCGGCGCGAACTCGAACTGGAAATTCCGGCGGAAAAAGTCAAGCAAGAATCCGAGCGCATCGCGCGCGAATTTGCGCGGGTGGCGCGGGTGCCGGGGTTTCGTCCGGGGAAAGCTCCGGTCACGCTGATCCAGCGTCGCTTTGCCGGTGAAATCAAGGAAGAAGTGCTGCAGGCGCTCGTGCCGGAGTTCATCGAGCAGGCTGTGGCCGAGCAGAGGCTCGTGCCGGTCACCCGCCCACAGGTGGATCGCGTGGATTTTCCGGAAGGCGGCCCACTGAAATTTCGAGCCGTATTTGAGGTGCTACCCGAGTTCGAGCTTGGGGATTACAAGAACCTGGAGATCGAGTTGCCTCCGTTCGAAGTCACCGACGATCACGTGGAAAAGGCGCTGGAAGAGATGCGCCAACGTGCGGCGCGTTTCGTTCCCGTCGAGGGCCGCGCGGTGGGCGACGGCGACTTCGCCGTGGTCAAGCTGACCGGGACACCGGCTGGTGGCGGCGACCCGGTGCAGGCCGAAAACGTGCTCGTGCACATCGGCACCGAAGAGACGCTCGACGAATTCAACACGCAGCTTCGCGGCGCGCAGTCGGGCGAAACGAGACGCTTCAGCGTCAGCTACCCGGACGACTACCCCGACTCGAAGCTCGCCGGCAAGTCGTACCACTATGTCGTCCACGTCGAGGGCATCAAGGAAAAGCGCCTGCCCGAGCTCGACGACGACTTCGCGAAAGAAGTCAGCGACGCACAGACGCTTGCCGAGTTGCGTGAAAAGATCCGCCGGGGATTGGAGGCAGAACGCGACCGACGCATCCGCGAGCTGGCGCACCAGAAGATCGTCGAGGCGCTGGTCACCCGGCACGATTTCCCGGTGCCGGAAGCCATGGTGGAACATCAGATGGATGTGCGGCTGGAGCGACTCGTTCACTCGCTGGCCGCGCAAGGCGTGGACCCGCGCGGCGTCAACGTGGACTGGGTAGCGCTACGGCGGCGCCAGCGCGACCGCGCTGTCGAAGACGTGAAGGCCGAGCTGCTGCTCGACCGCATCGCCGCGGCGGAAAACATCGAAGTGGGCGAAGCAGAGCTGGAACGCCAACTGGCTGCGCTGGGCGAAGCGAGTGGCGAATCGGCTACCGCCGTCCGCGCTCGCTTGACAAAGCAGGGGGCGCTGGATACGATAAAGTCTAGGTTGCGTAGCGAAAAAACTCTCGAGTGGCTCCAGCAGCACGCCCGCATCGGAACGACGGCCGGGACCAAAACCTGATTAGACGCTCGCCGATTTCGATTCACCCATGCGAAACCCTGACGATCTGAGGCCGCGCGCAACGACCCTGGTGCCCATGGTGGTCGAACAGACCAACCGGGGCGAACGGGCCTACGATATTTATTCGCGCTTGCTGCGCGACAACATCATCTTCATCGGCACGCCGATTGACGACCACGTCGCCAATTTGGTGACCGCGCAGCTGCTGTTCCTCGAAGCCGAAGACCCGGAAAAGGACATTCAGCTTTACATCAATTCTCCGGGCGGCTCGATTACCGCCGGCATGGCCATTTTTGACACCATGCAGTTCGTCCGGCCCGACGTGGTCACCATCTGCATCGGGCAGGCGGCTTCGATTGCGGCACTGCTGCTTTCCGCCGGTGCCAAAAAGAAGCGCTTCGCGCTGCCGAATTCGCGCGTGCTGATTCACCAGCCGTGGCTCTCCGGGCTTTCCGGGCAGGCCACCGACATTGACATCCACGCGAAAGAGATCCTGCGCATGCGCACCGTAATCAACAAACTGCTGGCCGAGCACACCGGCCAGCCCATAGAAAAAATCGAGAAAGACGTGGAACGCGACTTCATCATGTCGGCGGAGCAGGCCCGCGAATACGGCCTGATTGACGAGATTATTTTTAAGCACCGCTGAGTCGGTGCGAAAGAGTTAGTATCCGAATCGAAGAAGATGTCCGCGGCGAAGCGAAACCGTTCTAGAATGCGCGTCCACGGCGTCCCGGGGGGGTTGGGCGCAAAAGGGGGAGGACGGCGGTGAAACGAACCAACGCCGACGATGCGCTGCGCTGTTCGTTCTGCCACAAGACGCAGGAGCAGGTCGAGAAGCTGATCAGCTCGCCTTCGGAATACCCGCGCGCGTACATCTGCGATGAGTGCGTGAATGTCTGCCGGCAGATCCTCGAAGATGAGCGCCGCGAGAACACTGCCAGCACCAGCCGACGCCTGCCGCGCCCGCCAGAGATCAAGGAATTCTTGGACGGCTACGTCATCGGCCAGGAGAAAACGAAAAAGAAGCTGGCCGTGGCCGTCTATAACCACTACAAGCGCATCTTTTTGAACCGGCAACCGGGCGACGTCGAGCTGACCAAGTCGAACATCTTGCTCATCGGCCCCACCGGCACCGGCAAGACACTGCTGGCGCAGACGCTCTCGCGCATGCTGGAGGTTCCCTTCGCCATCGTGGATGCCACCACGTTGACGGAGGCCGGCTACGTCGGCGAAGACGTCGAAAACATCGTGCTCAAGCTGCTGCAAGCCGCCGACGGTGACGTCCAGCGCGCGCAGCAGGGCATCATCTATGTGGACGAAATTGACAAAATAGCGAAGAAGGATGAGAACCCGTCCATCACCCGCGACGTTTCCGGCGAAGGCGTCCAGCAGGCGCTGCTGAAAATCCTGGAAGGCACCGTGGCCAACGTGCCGCCGCAGGGCGGCCGCAAGCACCCGCACCAGGAATTTACCCCAGTGGACACCACGAATATCCTGTTCATCTGCGGCGGGGCCTTCGTGGGCCTAGAAAAAATCATCGAGCGCCGCGTCGGCCAGAAGTCGCTCGGCTTCCATACCGACGCCGAGCCCAGCACCCAGAGCAGGCGCAACATCGAAGTGCTCGAACAGGTGCAGCCCACCGACCTGATCCGCTATGGCCTGATCCCGGAATTCGTGGGCCGCCTGCCGGTGGTCGGCGTGCTCGGCGACCTAGACAAGGCCGCGCTGATCCGCATTCTGACGGAACCGAAAAACGCGCTGGTGCGTCAGTATCAGCGGCTATTCGAGTTTGAAAACGTCCGGCTGCGGTTCACCGACGATGCGCTGGAAACGGTGGCCGAGCTGGCGCTGCAGCGCAAGGTCGGCGCGCGCGGCCTGCGCATGATCCTCGAAGACCTGATGCTCGACCTGATGTACCACCTGCCCGCGCAGCGCAAAACGCGCGAATTCGTCGTCACCGCCGAAATGGTTCAGGGGCACGACATCAACTGGGGCCTGCTGGAAAAAGCCGGCTGAGCGGAACTCCGGGAGCGGATGCAACATCCAAGACTCTAGAGGGAAATGTTTAACCGGGAAAAAACCGAGCTGAAGCGCGTACCCATGATGCCGGTGCGCGACATGGTGATCTTTCCGCAGATGATGTCGCCGTTCATCGTCGGCCGCGAAGCTTCGGTCCGTGCGCTGGAAGAAGCTTTGGCCGGCGACAAGAAAATCTTCCTGGCCACCCAGCACGACGCCTCGGTTGACGACCCCAAGCCCAAGGAGATCTACCAGGTCGGCACGCTGGCGAACGTCGTGCAATCAGTCAAGCTGCCTGACGGCAACATCAAGGTCCTGGTCGAGGGCCTCGAGCGCGCCAAAGTGGTGCAGATCAGCACCGAGGAAGGCTTCTTCCGCGCCACCATCCGGGTCATTTCCACGAAGCTGGAAGTCACGCCGCAGGTCGAACAGCTCGTGCAGCGCATCACCGGGCTGTTCGACCAGTACGTCAAGCTTTCGCAGAGCTTGAATTACGATACCATGATCGCCGCCGTGCGCACCGACGACCCGGCGCGGCTGGCCGATACCATCGCCGCGAACCTGCAGCTAGCCGTCGAGGAAAAGCAGGAACTGCTGGAAATTTTCAACCCGCTCGACCGCCTGAACCGCATCGCCGAAATCCTGGACCTCGAGCTGGAAAAGCTCAACGTGGATCGCTCGATCAACAACCGCGTCAAGCGGCAGATGGAGCGCGCACAGAAAGAGTACTACCTGAACGAAAAGATGAAGGCTATCCAGAAAGAGCTGGGCCGCGGCGAAAAGAGCGAACTCGACGAGCTGAAAAAGAAAATCGAATCCGCCGGAATGCCCAGGGATGTCCGCGAAAAGGCAATGCAGGAGCTAAAGCGGCTGGAGATGATGCCGCCAATGTCCGCAGAGTCCACGGTGTCACGCAACTATCTGGACTGGCTGCTGGCGGTGCCGTGGAAGAAAAAGTCAAAAGAGATTCGTGACATCACCATCGCCGAGCAGATTCTCGAGGAAGACCACTACGGCCTGGAAAAAATCAAAGAGCGCATCCTCGAATACCTGGCCGTGCGGCAACTGGTGAAGAACCCACGCGGCTCGATCCTGTGCTTCCTGGGGCCGCCGGGCGTGGGGAAGACGTCACTGGCCATGTCCATCGGCCGCGCCACCGGGCGGAAGTTTGTCCGCGTTTCGCTGGGCGGCGTGCGCGACGAAGCCGAAATCCGCGGCCACCGTCGCACATACATCGGCGCGCTCCCCGGCCAGATTATTCAGATGATGAAAAAGGCCGGGGTCATTAATCCGGTCTTCGTGCTGGACGAGGTGGACAAGATGTCCATGGACTTCCGCGGCGACCCCTCGGCGGCGCTGATGGAGGTGCTCGACCCGGAGCTGAATCACGCTTTCGTGGACCACTATCTCGACGTTGAATATAACCTGTCGCGCGTTATGTTCATATGCACGGCCAACGTCCTGCACACCATCCCGCAGCCGCTGCAGGACCGCATGGAGATCCTGCGCCTGGCCGGCTACACCGAGCAGGAAAAGCTGGAAATCGCCAAGCGCTTCCTGCTGAAAAAGCAGCGTGAAGCCGCCGGCCTGACCGAAAAAAACGTCACCTTTAGCGACGACAGCCTGACCCATATCATCCGGTACTACACGCGCGAGGCCGGCGTCCGCAACCTGGAACGCGAGATTGGCAGCATCTGCCGCAAAATCGCGCGGCGCGTGGTGAAGGAAGGCCGCGACTTGACTATCGAGGTCACGCCCGAAAACCTGAAAGATTTCCTCGGGGTGCAGAAATTCCGCGACATCTGGGCGGAGAAGAAAAACGAAGTCGGCCTGGCCACCGGTCTGGCCTGGACCGAAGTCGGCGGGCAGGTGCTGGGCACCGAAGCCACGCTGATGGAAGGCAAGGGCCGACTCACGCTGACCGGCAAGCTCGGCGACGTGATGCAGGAATCAGCGCAGGCGGCGATGAGCTACGTCCGCTCGCGCGCGCACATCTTCGGCCTGCCAAAGGAATTTTACCGGAGCCTCGACATTCACGTGCACGTACCCGAAGGCGCCATCCCGAAAGACGGCCCTTCGGCCGGCATCACGATTGCGACTGCCATCGTCAGCGCACTGACCCGCATTCCGGCACGCTGCGACGTGGCCATGACCGGCGAAATTACCCTGCGCGGCAAGGTGCTGCCCATCGGCGGGGTCAAGGAAAAGCTGCTTGCGGCGCACCGCATGGGCCTGCGCACCGTCATCCTGCCGAAGGATAACGAAAAAGACCTGGCGGATATTCCGCCGGAAATCCAGGGCGACCTCTCCATTAAGTTCGTGGAGACCATGGACGAAGTTTTGAACCTGGCCCTGGAGCGGCCGCTGCCGGCCGCTGAAGTCTCCCCGGTGGTTGAGGTTTCTTCCAAGTACGAGAGTTCGGCCGAGAAAGACCAGGGACTTACGAATTAGGGATTTTTCAAATCCCTTTCCAATTCCTGAGGACTGGGGAGCCCGCCGACAGGCTCGAGCCGGGTGAGGGTCTATTCCGCCGGGCAGATACCCTGGCCAGTTGCTAGCGAATGTCTCGAACAATTCATGCGCAGTCTGCCGGCCCGGAGTCGTAGCACACGGCTCCAACCCGCCGGACGCGCGAAAGGATGCACGACAATTTCTCCCCGAGGGACAAAAACGAAGGAACAGACTACGATGAGTGTAAGTCTTGCTGAACTGAAAGAAAAAAACATCACTGATCTGGCGCGCATCGCCAAGGATCTGAACATCCCGGGCGCCAGCGGCCTGCGCAAGCAGGAGCTGATCTTCCAGATCCTCCGCGCGCAGACCGAAAAGAACGGCCTGATCTTTTCCGAGGGTGTGCTCGAATGCCTGCCTGACGGCTTCGGCTTCCTGCGCGCGCCGGAATACAACTACCTGCCCGGCCCGGACGACATCTACGTCTCCCCGTCGCAGATTCGCAAGTTCGACCTGCGCACCGGCGACACCGTTTCCGGCCAGGTGCGTCCGCCGAAAGACGGTGAGCGCTACTTCGCGTTGATCAAAGTCGAAGCCGTCAACTTCGAAGACCCGGAAGTGGCCCGCAGCAAAATCTTCTTCGACAACCTGACACCGCTCTACCCGCAGGAGCGCATCCGGCTCGAGACGACAAAGGAAAACCTGACGGGGCGCGTGCTCGACCTGCTGTGTCCGATCGGCAAGGGCCAGCGCGGGCTGATTGTGGCGCCGCCACGCACCGGCAAGACAATGATGCTGCAGGCCATCGCCAACTCCGTCACTGCCAACCACCCCGAAGTCAGCCTGATCGTCCTGCTGATTGACGAGCGCCCCGAGGAAGTCACCGACATGCAGCGCACCGTCAAGGGCGAGGTCATCAGCTCGACCTTCGATGAGCCGCCACAACGGCACATCCAGGTGGCGGAAATGGTGCTGGAGAAAGCCAAACGGCTCGTCGAGCACAAGCGCGATGTGGTCATCCTGCTCGACTCGCTGACGCGCCTGGCGCGCGCTTACAACGCCGTCACTCCGCCTTCGGGAAAAGTTCTCTCTGGCGGCATTGACGCCAACGCGCTCCAGCGCCCCCGCCGGTTCTTCGCCGCGGCCCGCAACATTGAAGAGGGCGGCTCGCTCACCATCATTGCCACCTGCCTGGTGGATACCGGCAGCCGCATGGATGACGTCATCTTCGAAGAATTCAAGGGCACCGGCAACATGGAGATCAACCTCGACCGGCGCCTGGTGGACAAGCGCATTTTTCCGGCGATTGACATCAACCGCTCCGGCACCCGCAAGGAAGAGCTGCTGCTGCCGCCCGACGAGCTGAACCGCATCTTCGTGCTCCGCCGCGTGCTGAACCCGCTATCGCCCGTCGAAGCCATGGAACTGCTGCTCGGCCGTCTGGCCAAGACGAAGACCAACGCCGAATTCCTGGCCTCCATGTCCAGCCCGAGCTGAACCGTCCCGGACGGAACAACCGCAGCGGCCCGGGAAACTTGTCTGCGGAAACTCTTCGGAGCGAACAAGGAGCGGCTATGATCGCGCGTCTCTGGCACGGATGGACCACGGCACAAAATGCTGATGCATATGAATCTCTGCTGAAGGAAAAAATCCTGCCGGGAATTCGCCGCGTAGCCGGCCACCGCGGGGCGTGGCTGCTGCGGCGCGACGCGGGCGATGAAGTGGAATTCGTCACGCTGACCCTGTTCGATTCGATGGACGCGGTGCGCGCCTTCGCCGGCGAGGACCACGAAACCGCCGTCGTGCCGCCGGAAGCACGCAAGCTGCTCGCGCGCTTCGGCGCGAGAGCCGTCCACTACCGCGTCGCCGCCGCCCCAAACTGACGGGGTGGCAGTCTGGCGGAGTGGTGCGACCCTTCGTCACTGCGCCACTTTGCCACTCGGCTGCGTTGCGGCTCTCCTGTTTGCAAGCAGGGCGATCAGGCGGGCTACTTCTTCCACATCCAAGGCGGTGGAATCTATATAGACGGCATCTTCGGCGCGGACCAGTGGCGAGACTTTGCGTTCGAGGTCACGCCGGTCACGCTCGCCGACTGCCTCCATCATCTGTTCGAGCGACACTGCCTCGCCGCGGCTAGTGTGGTCGCCGAGCCGCCGCCGGGCGCGCTCTTCGACCGATGCGTCAAGATAGATTTTCAGTTCGGCGCCGGGGAAAACGGCGGTGCCGATGTCGCGGCCTTCCATGACCACGCCGCCACCGGCACCGAGGCGTCGCTGTTCGGTCACCAAATGCTTGCGCACGCCGGCATGCTCTGCCACTTTTGACGCCGCCTGGGCACATTCTGCGCTGCGGATTGCGCGCGTTACGTCCTCCCCGTCGAGCAGCACGCAGGTCGCGTAGGGGGTCGGAGATTCAGCTCCGGCATTTCGCCCGTGGCCCTTGCGGCTCCTATCAGGGGCTTTAGGCCCTGGGTCTCCCGTTTCACCAGCTACCAGCTCAATCCTCGTCTCTCGCGCCAGCCTCTCGAGCTCCGCCGCATCATCGAGCGGCACGCCGGCGCGCAACGCCTTCAGCGCCACCGCACGGTACATTGCCCCGCTGTCGAGATACAGATATCCGAGCAGCTCAGCCACCCGCCGCGCCACCGTGCTCTTCCCCGAGGCCACGGGCCCGTCAATCGCTATGGTCAGCTTCTTCACCAGGTCAAGCCCCGCGGGTATTCGCAGTTGAGAGTCAAAAATTCTGAGCTGAGAGTCCTGAGCCAATGTGCGGCTGGGTCGCTCGTGCAGCCCCACCTGTCACCAGCCGATCAGCGCTAAATTCTCCTGAAGGCGCGCTCGATCTCGCGGAGCGAATAGCGCAGCAAAACCGGCCGGCCGTGCGGGCAGCTCATGGGCAACTCGGTGCGCGAAAGCTCCGCGAGCAGCCATTCCATCTTCGTCTGGTCGAGCGGCGTATTCACTTTGATAGCGGCATGGCAGGCGGTCGAAGCGGCGATCTTCGCCTGGAGCCACTCCATTGAAATGGCCTGATTTTCGCGTTCGATGCCGTCGAGGATTTCTGCCAGCAGCCGTTCCGCGTCGCTGCTGGCCACGCCGGCCGGAGCAGCCTGAATCGCCACGCTGCGCGGGCCCATCGGTTCGACTTCAAAACCGTTGGCGCGTAACTCTTCGGAGATGCGCTCGAAGATCACGTGCTGCCGCGGAGCCAGTTCGACCACAATCGGCATCAGCAGCCGCTGGCCCTGCACGGTGCCTGCACGCCGCGCGCGCAGGTGCTGCTCGAACAGGACGCGCTCGTGCGCCACGTGCTGGTCAACAATCCACAGCCCTTCGCCGTTCACCGCCACAATGAAGCTCGCATTCACTTGCCCGAGCGGTTTCAGGTCCGCGATGTTTTCTGCGCGCACCGGAGCCGTTTCGGCCTGCTGCGCCGTGGCGATCTCCTGAAACCGCTGCGCGAACCTCTGCGCCACCACGGGAAACTCGAACGCCTGGCCGGGCTCGAACGGGATCCGCTGCGGGACGGGTTGCTGCGGCTCGCCGCTCAACTCGAACGCCCCAGGAGAAAACTCCGCCGCACCCGGCATCGTCGGAATCATCGCCCGCGCTGGCCGCGGCACGCCGGATTGGTCCTGCGCTGCCGTGGCATCCCTGTGGCCCGTTGCGAAACTGGCCCCGGGTCCCCCTTGAAGCGACGAGGGGGCCGCGACCTTCGGCGATGTCCCCGGCACCTCTGCCGGAGCGCCCACAGCAGCCGCGGCCGCTTGCGCGGCCAACGCGAAGCTTGCCATCGGCTTCACCTGCACCAGCGCGTGCCGGACGGCATCGCGCGTGAAATCGTGGACGAACTGCGGATGCCGGAAGCGCACCTCGATTTTCGACGGGTGGACGTTCACGTCTACCTCTTCGGGCGGCATCTCCAGAAACAGCAACACCACCGGAAACGCTCCGCCGGGCAGCACGTTGCGGTAGGCTTCGCCGATCGCATGCAGAATCAAGCGGTCGCGCACCAGCCGGCGATTAACGAACACGTAAATGGCGTTGCGGTTCGGCCGCTGTACCTGCGGCTGTGAGACGAACCCGCGCACGGTGATGGTTGCCGATTCCTCGCCCGGCTCGAGCTCGGCCTCGGTGATCGCGGCGCGCACCGGCGCCGTGGCTTCGGGAATCTCCAGCAGCTCTTCCAGGGCCGTGCGGCCCAGAATCTGATAAACGCGCTCGGCCAGCGTGCTGACGGGTGTCGCGTGCAGGATCTGCTGAGTTGGCGTGATCAGCTCAAAATGCCTGTCGGGATTGGCCAGCGCGTAATGCGTGACCAGCGAGGCGATGTGGCCCAGCTCGGTGGTGTCCGACTTGAGAAACTTTCTTCGCGCCGGCACGCAGTAGAACAGGTCCTGCACTGTGACGCACGTCCCTACCGGCACTCCCGCGGGCTTCACGCCAAGCAATTTTCCACCGGCGAACTCGACCCGGGTGCCTTCAGGGTCATCAGCGGCACGCGTCTCCAGCACCAGCCGCGACACCGCGGCGACCGAAGGTAGCGCTTCCCCGCGGAAGCCGAGCGTGGCGATGGCCAGAAGGTCTTCGGCGGTGCGCAGCTTCGAGGTAGCATGGCGCTCGAAGGCCAGCAGCGCATCGTCGGGCGACATCCCGCAGCCATCATCGGTGACGCGCACCAGCCGCTTGCCGCCGGCTTCGGTTTCCACGCGCACCGTGCGCGCGCCGGCGTCAAGCGCATTCTCCACCAGCTCTTTCACCACCGACGCGGGCCGCTCGACCACTTCTCCCGCGGCAATCTTGTTGGCTACGGCTTCCGGCAGGATGCGTATCTTGCTCATCGGCCCTGCCATTCTAACGGAAGGAACCACAGATGAACACCGGAACCAAAAACCAGGGCTGCAACCACAGATGAATACTGATCAACATTGATGGGAATACCTCAAAAGTCGCAGCCACCCAACGGATGATTGCGATGACCTCGAGGAATAGAAAAGCCGCGAATGCCCCGCCAAGAAATGTATTTCTAACTGCATACTCGAAATACTTGCCGATGTTCCCAGTCACTCTTCGAGCTTCCATTTCACTCTGCTTCCAACTCATCGCAATGGGAAACAACACCCGCACTCCCCTATACACTCAATGCTGACTGACAAACTCAAGCGTTAAGAATCGGATACAAAATCCGCCAAGAATTCCCAAAGCAAAACCGATAACGCCGGCCGCAATGAATGGACGCCCGAAGTGTTTCCCCCAAGGAACATTAGCCTCGGGTTGACCGAGATGGGCGAAGCGTTTGTCGGCCCAGGTCCCGATGAAGCCCTGAAAAATCCATGAGCACTATTGGCACCAATATGTCGAGGGAGACAAACCATCCCACGAATTTCACTATGGTCCACATCTTTTTTCACCTGGACTTATCTGTGTTCATACCCGGCTCGGCGTCATGGGGATGCCTAGCCCCCGCCTCTTACGGTGACCCATTGCCCCGTAAGCTGGTCCAAGTGGTCGGCCTGCCAATGAGCATCTCCTGCTATGAAAGGAAGCGGGTAATCTTCGGTCATTTTTGGGCAGATGACTACCGGGACGTCCCAGCGAGGTCCCGGACCACTCCAGAACTTGTCATAGGTAATGCGCCATCTGCTGCCGCACTTGCATTCGAACTCCAGCACGGTCGGAATCACGGAAACTCGCAAGTCTCGCAACTGCTCGGGAGAAACCGGCGATGGCGCATCGGCCATCAGGTCCTGAGCGGCGGCGGTTTTGGGGAAGGCAATCACGTCGCGGATAGACTTCTCACCGGCCAGCAGCATCACGAAGCGGTCGAGCCCGAGCGCGATGCCCCCGTGCGGGGGCGTGCCAAAAGTGAGCGCGTCAAGAAAGAATCCGAACCGCTGCCGGGCCTGCTGCTCGGTCAGCCCCAACGCGCGGAACACCTGTTGCTGCACGTCCTGCCGGTGAATCCGGATGCTGCCCGAGCCCAGCTCGATACCGTTCAGCACCAGGTCGTAGCCGCGGGAGCGAATCTCGCCGTGCCGTGCCGGGTCGTCCAGCTTGTCCAGGTCTTCCTCCACGATTCCAGTGAACGGGTGCTGCGCACTCACCCAGCGGTTCTCGGCGTCGCTCCACTCAAACAGAGGGAAATTCGTCAGCCAGCAAAATTCCCAGCGGTCTTTCGCAATCAGGTCCAGCTTCTCCCCTAGGTAAAGCCGCACCTGCCCCGCTACCCAGGCCGCGGCGTCATAACCTTGGGCCTGCTTCGCTGCCGCCAGGGCGACAACCAAATCCCCCGGCCTTGCTCCGGCGGCTGCCACGAGCTTCTCGACACCCTCTACGCCAAGCGTTTTGCTGAGCGGCGACTGCGCGCCCTGTTCTGTGACTTTCACCGTGTAGGCGGCGCGCGCCCCGGCGGATTTCGCGAATTCGCTCAACTCGTCAAGCAGTTTGCGCGACCAGCCGGCAGCGGTCGGAGCCACCAGGGCGTACACGTTGCCGGCGATGTCCAGCTTTTCACGCGCCGGCTCAAACGCGGCGGTCACGTCCTGAAGTTCCATGCCGAAGCGCAGGTCGGGCTTGTCGGTGCCGAACCGCCGCACCGCTTCGCGGTACTCCATGCGGCGGAGTGGCGTGCGAATTGCGATACCGGCTACGTTGCAGGCCCGCTCGACGACACGCTCGATAACCTCGAAGACGTCGTCGGCGCGCACGAAGCTCATCTCCAGGTCGAGCTGTGTGAACTCGGCCTGGCGGTCGGCGCGGAAATCTTCGTCGCGGAAGCAGCGCGCAATCTGAAAATAGCGCTCGAATCCGGCAATCATCAGGATCTGCTTGAACAGTTGTGGCGATTGCGGCAGGGCGTAGAACTGTCCGCGGTGGATGCGGCTCGGCACCAGATAATCGCGTGCGCCTTCGGGCGTCGAGCGGGTCAGCACTGGCGTCTCGATTTCGTAGAAGCCCATCTCATCCAGCGTGCGGCGCATCTCTAGCACGATCTTGTGCCGCAAGGCGATATTGCGCGCCAGCTGCGGCCGGCGCAGGTCGAGATAGCGGTAGCGCAGGCGGGTCTCTTCGGTAGCAGTAGTGTCATCTTCGACGACAAACGGCGGCGTCGCCGCGGTGTTCAGCACGCGCACGGCGCGGGCCATGATTTCCACCTCGCCGCTGGCGAGTTCCGGATTCGGCTTGGCGCGGCGCGCGATGCGGCCTTCGACAGCGAACACGTATTCGCTGCGCAACTGCTCGGCGGCGGCGTGCGCTTCAGGCTGCAGCTCCTTGTTGAACACCACTTGCGCGATGCCGCTGCGGTCGCGCAGATCAATGAAAATCAGGTTGCCGAGGTCGCGCCGCCGGTGCACCCAGCCGAACAGGACGCACTCCTGCTCGGCGTGCACCGCGCGCAGCTCGCCCGCGAAATGCGTGCGTCTCAATTGTCCCGTTACGTCTGCCATTCACCTGCCCGCACGTTCAGCACATCCTGACATGCTTTCCCGCCACTCGCTTGCACTGAGCCCTCGCGCCGGAACGGGGTCGAAGTGCCACTAGCCACCTGACACTGCCCTCAAATGGGCTACCAGATCCACTTCGGCCAGCTTTGTCTGCTCACCGGTGGCCAGATGCTTCACCGTGAACTGGCCCGAGGAGATTTCGTCTTCGCCAAGAATGATGGCAAAGCGTGCGCCCAGCTTGTCGGCCAGCCCCAGGGCCTTTTTCAATTTCTGCTCGGTGTGCGGCAGCTCGACGCGCAGGCCTGCTTCGCGCAGCCGTCGCGCCAGCCGTACTGCCGGCGGATAAGCTGCCGCGCCCATCCACGCGACAAACACAGTGGTAGGGGCGAGGCATGCCCCGCCCCTACCACTTGCCTGCCGCTCCGTTTCCTGCAATGCGAGAATCAGGCGGTCGGTGCCGATGGCAAAGCCGATACCCTTGACCTGCTTCGGACCGCCAAGCAACTCGATCAGGCCGTCGTAACGCCCGCCGCCACACACGGCGTTCTGCGCGCCCAGACCCGGCGCCGTAATCTCAAATGTGGTGCGGGTGTAGTAGTCCAGGCCGCGCACCAGCCGCCAGTTTTCCGTGAAGGCGACGCCGCGCAGCCGTAGCTGCTGCTGAAACTCGGCGTAGTGGTCGCGGCAGGCAACGCACAGGTGGTCGGCGACGCGCGGCAGCGTTTCGATGGCCGCTTGCTCGGATTCTAGCTTCGAATCGAGCACGCGCAGCGGGTTCGTCTGGATGCGTCGCTGGCTGTCGGCGCCGAGCCGGTCGCGGACTTTTTCGAGCGCGCCGCGCAACCGCTCGACGTACTTTGGCCGGCACTGCGGACAACCGATAGAATTGATGAAGAGAGTGACGGAGGTCGCGCCTGCCCTGCTACTCTGCCCCCTTGCCACTTCACCACTCGCGTCAGCAAGCGGGACGTCGAGCCCGACGCGGCGGAAAAACCTCAGCAACATCTCAATCACTTCGGCGTCAATCCCCGGCGCATCGGATTGGCCCAGCACTTCTGCCCCAATTTGATAAAACTGGCGGTAGCGGCCCTTCTGCGGACGTTCGCGGCGAAACATCGGCCCGATGTAGTACAGCTTCACGTCGCCGGGCGAGGTGTGCATCCCGTGCTCAATGTACGCCCGGCAGACGGACGCCGTCGCCTCCGGCCGCAGGCTGATCGTGCCCTCCCCGGCACCGGCATCTGCAAAGGTGTACATCTCCTTAGAAACGATTTCGGTATCGGCACCGACGGAGCGGGCGAACAGTTCGGTCTGCTCGAAGATGGGCAAACGGATTTCGTCATAGCCGTAGGTGGCGAACAGCTCGCGCGCAGTCTGCTCGACGCGGTTGCAGAGCTCAGACTCCGGCGGCAGGATGTCCCGCACGCCCTTGATGGCCCGGAATCGGATTTTCTCGGTCATGGGGCAACGTGGCAGAATGGCAGAGTGACAGAGAAAAGAAGCATCCTAGCCCCGCTTTGCTAGACTTGGTCGCAGCGTCTTGAGCATTCGCTTCACGTCTGCGATCAGTCTGTGGATTTCTTTACTTTCCCCCGCAGTGCGGTGACTCAGCCGCTCGCTCAAAAAGAACTGGGTTTCCAGCTTTGCCAGTGAACCCATCGCGGGTAACAGGTACTGGAGAAATTCGCGAGTGGTTTGTCGTGCTTGGCCCTTTGCATGTTGCGAAGGCACAGAGACAGCCGCGTGCCACGTCTGGGGAACCGGCCCAAAACGCTCATTCGGGAGTAACTTTCCGGTCGCCCGACAGACCTCTTCTGCGAGCTGCACTGCATTCTGCCAGACCAACAAACCCTTGTAACTAGTCGCGTTAGTCGTTTCCATTGTGTCTCCCGCGCTCTGTTTCTCTGTCCCCAAGTCACCTTGCCTCATGGTCTTTATAAATCTCCGCGTACTCCACATAGCGCAGGGCGTAGCGGTCAATCTCTTCTTGTTCGGCGGCGGTGAGCGTGCGGCGGAATTTGCCCGGATGGCCCATGAACAGGCTGCCGGGGGGGACCTCGGTTCCTTCGAGCACCAAGGTGCCGGCGGCGATAATCGAGCCGGTGCCGATACGCGCCCCGTTCAGGATAATCGCGCCCATACCCACCAGCACGCGCGACTCGATGGTGCAGCCGTGCAGGATGCAGCCGTGGCCTACGGTAACGCTGTCGCCGATCACCAGCGCGTGTGTGCCGCGCATCACGTGGCAAATGGTGCCGTCCTGCAGATTGGTTCGCGCACCGATGCGAATCCAGTGGACATCGCCGCGAATCACCACGCCCGGCCACACCGAACTGTGTTCGCTGATGGTGACGTCACCGATGATGACCGCTGCCGGGTCAATGTACGCCGAAGTAGCAATCTGCGGCTGCTTTCCCCTGTAGCTGCGGATCATTCTTCCTCGCGGCCCCGCTCGGCTGCAAATGATTCGGACACCCGTGCGCGTGCCTAAGCACGCAATTTCGCCGGCAGATGAAACACGCAAAACTAGCACACGCCCCCTGCACTGACAAGCAACGCAGCCGGTTTGCGAGCATTGCCGGACGGTTCGTGACCGACAGCTCAATTCAATACCGCAGCCTGCGAGCAAAGGGAGTCAGAACGCTCGATTTCTGGCCGGGGCTGATGCAGGAATTCGTCGCCGAATTGGAGCGGGCGGAAGCCATCATGCTCGAGCTGCAACACGAAAAGCAGAAGGCGGCGGCACTGGCCAGGTTCGGCGCTGCTGTGCTGGAAACGGCGGCGCACGCGCCTGGGACTGCACAGGCCGATTCGCCGCACCAGGACCGGTAGCTTAGGTGCCGGCCGACGGCTCACATTCAGCAGTCGGCATTGGGCACCCGAGAATCGGCACGAACCACTCGCTTATCACCGGTATAAGCTTAGGGCGACTCGCCTAATCAATCTGCACAGTGGGGCCGGCGGGGGCGGCATTGATTTCGGCGACGCGCGCGGCGACGGCTGCGGCCATGGCGTAGAAGCTCTTCGCTTCAGCGGCATCGGGGCCGTCGAGGGCGACCGGCTTGCCGGAATCACCGCCGATGCGAATCTGGGGGTCCATTTCGATTTCGCCAAGAAACGGCACACCGAACAGCTCCGCGACGCGCCGGCCTTCGCCCTGGCCGAAGATGTAGTGCCGGCTGCCGCCGGGGGCGTCGAAGTAGCTCATGTTTTCCACCACACCGAGGATTTCCGTATTCACCTGGCGGAACATCTCGATAGCCTTGCGCACGTCGGCCAGCGCGACAATCGAAGGCGTGGTCACCACAATCGCGCCGGTAACCGGCACCGACTGGATCAGCGTCAATTGCACATCGCCGGTACCCGGCGGAAGGTCCACAATCAGATAATCCAGCTCGCCCCACTCGACGCTGCGCAGGAATTGCTGGATGACGCTGTGCAGCATCGGACCGCGCCAGATCATCGGACGATCGCCCGGCGCCAGCAGTCCCATAGAGATCATCCGCAGGCCCTTCACTTCGACGGGCAGGATGCGGCGCTCGCTGATGGCGCGGGGCTGCTCGTCGGTGCCCAGCATGGTGGGCACGTTGGGGCCGTACACGTCTGCATCGAGCAGACCGACGCGGTTGTCCATTTTTTCAAGTGCAATCGCCAGGTTGACGGCGACGGTCGTCTTGCCCACGCCGCCCTTGCCGCTCGCGACGGCGACGAGGTTCTTCACGCCCGGAATCGGTGCGCGTTCGTGCTGCATGCGCGGCGGCTGTGGACCGGCTCCCATTCATCCCTCCTGCGTGGCTTCACGCGACAACCCATCATACGGTGCCCCCCCGCTGCACGCAAACCCAGCCCCGCGTCTACCTGGTAGGGGCACGACGCCTGTCCCGAGCGAGCCGAGGGATGTCGTACCCCTGCCGAAGTCCAGATGGCGGGCGGAAGCCGGCCGCTACATGTGCCGCCATCCGTCCGCCCCTGGAGCAGACGGCTTCAGCCGGCCGCCCGGGCGAAGGAGGAAAGATGCCGCGAGCGGCCTTGCGGGCGGACAGGTGCCGGCCCGACCGGCGGAATTAGTGTCTTGCATTCCTCTCAAGGAACGAATCCACTTGGCATACTTCATAGGATTATTTAGCAGCTTGTTGAAAAACTCGGTTTCTTGCAACTTTTTCGCATTGCCTTCGTCTTAGCAATGAAACCGGAGGCGAAGCGATGCGTGGAGAGGACAGCAAGCAGGAAGCGATGTTCAGTTATATCTCGCCGGAGAAGCGGGTGCCAGCCGAGCACCCGCTGCGGCCCATTCGGGCCATGGTGGACACGGTGCTGCGCGAGATGTCGCCGCGCTTGGCCCGGCTGTACTCCCACGTGGGCCGCACCCGCACCGGGTTGAAGCTTGTCGCCGAGGCAATACTGCAGGTCGGCCCCGGAGAGCATTTGAAGCGGAAGAATTCGGCGGCCCTGACATAGCAGATGAATACGCCTACGGCGGTCTCACCCGGCGCGACATAGGAAACGAATCCGCAACCGTTCACTAGGCCTGCGTTGCTGTTATTCGTTTGCGTGTCCATCCAACTCCACTGCCGTAGCGGCCCAGTGCACCTTTTCCTGAAATTCGAAAGCAACTCAGTCCATTTCTTTCGAACGAAGCGGGAGCCAACGCCACTTTAGGAAAGCCGCGTCGAAGTCCGAATCGGTATTGGGCCGTCCTCGTGGGAACTCAACCAGGGTCAGGAAACCGCGGTCGAGATCTGCGGCAGTCAGCAGCACGTCGCGAGTTGTCACGTCTACGAACTTCTTGCGTGGCAAGGTGTGTCGAGCCAACTCTGTGGAGTACACTCCAACCACGAGTCCCCCGGCATCAGTAATTCCGGCGCGCTTTTTGCCGAGCAGAGAGCGAAGCTCGAGTTCGAGTTCGAGTTCGGCCACATTTCTTGGCAGGGTAATCGCTTCTAATTTCCAATTCATGAAATTTCCGGGAGCTGACATTAGTGCTCCTTCGTAGATGTGAACGACGCCTCCGTACAGCTTCCAATCGCAATTCTTGCATTCTTTTTTCAACGTCCGAAGAATCTCTCGCGCTGTTCTGAGGCCACTCTTAATTCGAAGGGTGCATGGAACCGCAGAATTAAGTTCGGCCACAATCGGTAGGTTGTGTATCTGCCCGATCACCGGCAGCGTGCTCCACAGATCGCCAACGATCTCTTGGTGCTTCACCGGCCGATCCAAGAAATAGTCTTCACGCGTCGCGCTCAAGAGTCCGCCGGACCAAACCATCTGAGCAAGCAGCGTTAACGAAAGGAAAGCACTCGATCCGAACCTGGTTCTCGACCTTTTCATTTTGTCGTTTCGGGCACCATGATTTCAGTTAGGGGCTTAGAGATACAGACGTACATGTATCCTCCACCTCAACCGTTGGGACCAAGAAGCCGTTCACCTTCCAGAACTGTTTGAACTCGAGGGAGCAACTGCCAAGCGGTTTCCGATTTGCATCCGCAGGTAAACAACTGGAAGAGCGTAGAGCATGGCGGTCAATCCCATTAAAAGTCCCGTCCGACAGCGTGAAACCATTGCTGGGGGCCGGAGTATGGGGTACGCCGGCGTCTGAGCAGCGCGCTGCCGATCGCGCGGGAGGGCATCTCCCGCTAGGCCGGCTATATCAGTGCCTGTCAAAACGCTCGCCAAGTGAAGGACACGCCATCCGGCGCTGTCTCATCCCAGATAGGCTGAAACAGCCAGCAGAGACCAGGTTTCCTGAGCGCAATTTCGTTCAGTATCTCGCGTACGGTTTTGTCCTCAAGCGTCAAAACGAACTCCTCGCCGGCGATATGCGTGAGTGAAGCAAAGTATCCCTGGCCCCTCCACAATTCGGGAATACGAATCCTGATTTGGTTGATTGCATTTGTAGGGTCCATGTCGCCTTTGATCTCAAATCGCTGCACTCTCAGGTCCATAATTTCATCGAAGCGGAGGCCGGAGTCGGTGGGGAAGACGTGGATCAGTGTGGTAGAATGGGCCTGCATGACAACTTCCCAAGAATAACCCTCAGCAGACGCAACAATCGCACTGACAATCTCTGGTAGTGACCTAGACTCCAAAACCAGACTAAAAGTGGCGTGCTTCTTCCCACGCTCGACTGGCTTCAACTCCAGGCCCACTTGGATACCGTAGGGCTTCAAAGCTGCGAGCGCCTCTACGATGGTGACATCCTTCAACTCAAGGCGGGGTATCACCTGGGTCCAAGGTGCCTCACTAATTTGGCGCTCGCCGGCCAGAACACTTGGGATACTCACTAGAGTGATGACGGCCACGCAGCATATGGTTCGATGCATGCAAGTCTCCTAGCCTTGTCGATGCCTACTGCCCGTTTATTGTGATGGTGCTGCACGTAACTTCCAGAGTCTTGACGTCCCCTGATAGCTCAAAACCGTTCACCATAAGCGTTTGCTTCAACGAAAGCTGGCAAGGCTGTCCGTCCCCGCACACGGGAGAGCACATGCTGTAAGTGTCCGGGAACTGGCCGAATTCATCCGTCTGGAACGCGAAGATCTCAGGAACAACGTTACAGCTGTTAAAAGTTACTTCAACCTGCTCTGTCACCGGCATGCCGGAGAACTGCATATCCCGTCCCCACTTATCCTTCACTTGCCACTTGGTGGCTCGTTCTGGCCCTGCGAATTCTGCTGGGCACGACCTGGGGACAGTCGAGCCGGGCACAGCGAGGAACAAACTGGTCGGCTTCTGGACGGTGAGGAAGCCGATGGCGATGGACGATTGACTGTTCACCGTGTAGCTCACCTGGATCGGCACGTCATTGGGCGCGGTGCTCTCGCTCTGCGCGGTCACGGTGACTGTAGCCGAAGTAGAGTTCGTCAGTGCCACCTTGGTGCTGCTGGTGCTCCAGTTGAACGTCCCGCCGCCGGGATTGCCG
>FWPU01003918.1_pt1 | contig 35997 bp, 34 predicted proteins | sample 2228361 | NCBI WGS metagenome assembly FWPU01 (sample SAMEA103939777, study PRJEB20133) | metagenome
CGAGCTCGAGGGCCGCACGGTGCGGCTCACGACGATGTCGTCCGGCGAATCGTTGTGGTTCATATTTCGCGATGCTACCAGCGGCAAGACGACGTATGCCGGGGGCCGCTTCCTTTATTCCGACGCCCCGCGCGACGGCAAAGTCATTGTTGACTTCAACAAGGCCTATAACCCGCCGTGCGTTTTCACGCCTTATGCCACCTGCCCGCTGCCGCCGAAAGAAAACCGGCTGGAGGTGGCTATCGAAGCGGGCGAGAAGAACTACCCCCACCGCTGGTGACGACCCGGCCGGAGGGTCAGTTTTCCGCGAGGCGTTCGATCAGGTCACACGCTTGCTCCAGTGGCGGATTGGCGGCGAGGTCGGCGGCGCGTCGCCGACAGTTGTCGTGAACCGACTCTGAGGCCATCAAGCGGGTGAGCCGGCGGCGTACGGCGCCGGTCCGGTAATGCTTCGGGAGCAAGAAATCCCCAACGCCAAGCCGGCGGAGGCGCAGGGCGTTGTCGGGCTGGTCGTGGGCCATGGGCACGACCAGTTGGGGGATGCCCGCGGCCAGCGCCTGAGCCATGGTTCCGATGCCGCCGTGGTGCACCAGGGCGGCAGCGCGCGGCAGGACGGCGCTGAACGGGACGTAGTCAAAATGACACACGCCATCCGGAAGGCGAGAGGGGAGCTGTTCGGGGAACTGCGTCAGGAAGATGCCGCGCCAGCCGCCGGCGCGGCAGACGTTCGCCGATACCCGGAAGAAGTCCCTCCCTTGAGCCATTGCCGAACCGGCAGTGAATACCAGTGGCGGCGGGCCCGCTGCGAGGAAAGCCTCCAGCTCGCGGGAAGGTGGCCGGAGGCTGCCTTCGTCCCAGAGGGGAAAACCGGTCAGGTGGAGGTTAGGCGGCCAGTCCGGCTGCACCGGAGCGAACCACTCCGGAAACATTCCAATGACCATCTGCGGCGAATGCAGCCACCGGTCAAACAGCCGACTGACGGGGGCCAATCCGAGCTCGGCGCGGAAGGCGTTGGTTTCCGGCGCCAGCAGGCGGTCGATGACGAACCAGTCTGCCGCTGCCAGGTACAGCCTCCGCAGCGGGCGCGGCAGGCGGGCGACGATGTTCGGAAATCCATAGCAGCCGGGCTGGACTGTGCTGCGGAGCATGACGGGCTGCAAGTGCACCGTTGCCAGTGGCGCCCCCAGCTTCTCGTGGGCGATGCGGGCGCCGAAGGCGGCGCCGGGCGCCGCCACGACCGTGCGGCCCGGCTCATAGCGCTCTCTGATGAGCTCATACACCGGGCGCAGCCAGGGTAGGATGAGGCGCCGTGCGACCACCGAGAACGCGCGGTACGGATTCCAAATGTCGGGGTCGTGAAGGGCGGCGTAGTATTGTGGGTCGGCGCCGAGGCCGATGAACTCCAGCCCCGCCCTCTCAGCGAGGGACCGAAACACCGATGGCGCTACGAGGACGGCACGGTGGCCGCGCCGGCGCAGAGCCTGGGCCAAGCCGGCGTTCGGATGTACGTCACCGGCGCTGCCGAGGCCGATCACGATGGCGGTCATGAGCGCAGCAGAAGTGGCTGTGCGGCGGCAGCCGCGACGGCTCTGTACATATAATCTCGCAAGGAGGTTTTCATGGACTTTGCGCACGCCCGTCCCTCCCGGAGGGACCTGTTAGAAGCCGGCGCCGCCTTTGCGATCGTGGCGCCGCAAGCTGTCCGCGGTTCGCAGGCCAATTCCCGGATATCGGTCGGGCTGATCGGCTCCGGCAACCGGGGCAGCTATGACGCTTCGATCGTGCACGCCGATCCGCGCGCCCGCATTACGGCGCTTTGCGACCTGTTCGACGATCAGATCGAGAAGGCCAAGGCGAGGATCCGGGTCGAGGCGCCGGCCGTGTACAAGGATTTTGAGAAGCTGCTCGCCTCCGGCGTTGACGCCGTGATCATTGCGACGCCGGTGTTTGAGCATCCTCGGATGCTCGAAGCGGCGGTGCAAGCCGGCAAGCACATCTATTGCGAGAAGCCCGCGGGAGTGGATGTCGAGGGCTGTCTTCGGGTCATTCGGGCGGGCCGGGCGGCCGGCGCGCGGATCAATATTTCCTTCGGCTTCCAGCAGCGCTACGGGCCGGTGTACCTGGAAGCGCACCGGCGGATCCAGGAGGGTCAGATCGGGGAGCTGACCGTGGCGCGGGCCGCCTGGATTGGCGGCGGCTCGCTCACGCCGCGGCCGCCCGACACGACTTGGGAACAGAAGCTGCGCAACTGGTACGGGCATCCGGAGCTCTGCGGCGACATCATCGTCGAGCAGGACTGCCACAATTTCGACGTGCTGCACTGGTTCCTCGGCGGGTTGCCGGTCCGCGCCGCCGGCTATGGCGGCACGAAACTCCGGCACTGGCGCCGGACGCTGGACCACCTGAGCCTGACCTACGAATGGCCGGGCGGCATGCACGTCAACTACGAGGCCAATCAGATTACGCCCCGGCCCTTCTCGCGCGTCGGCGAAGAGTTCACCGGGACGAAAGGCTCGATTGCCGTATCGCGCCGCCAGATGACACACTTCAAGGGACCGAAGGACATCGAGACGATCGAATCCAAGCGCGACATCACCATGGATGCGATCGAGGCGTTTCTGGAGCGGATCCAGACCCGCAACTACGAGAATGCGGCCGAGCGATCCGCCCTGAGCACGATGATCGCGATCCTAGGCCGCACGGCCATCTACACCGGCGAGGAGGTGACCTGGAAAGGAGTCTTCGGCGTCGAGGGCTAGGGCGCGGGACTCAGAAGCGGTACAGCATTTCGAGGTACCCGTAGTGGGCGTTTTTGCCGGCCGGATAGATGTTCGCCATGACGGACTTGCCGTTGGCGTAGCCGTAGTAGGCGCCCACGGTCAGGCTGGAGGTGGCCCGGAGGTCGACGCTGATGTCATACAGGGTGGCCAGTCCGCGGCCCCCCAGGCTCGGACGGCCGGGATAGCCGAACAGCCAGGGGTTAAAAGCGCCGCCGCCGGCATACCAGAGGTCGTTGGGCTGGGTGAGCCGCAGGGCGTGGGCGTCGGAGCGGATCGTCACCGCGGGGTGCGGGCGCAGGACGAGCTCGGCGAAGGTGTCCTCCAGGTTCATCAGGTTGAAGAACGGGAAGCGGGCATAGACCCGCGGCGTCGGCAGGATCTGAAAAAAGGTCTTGTGCTCACCGTCACGCGGGTCGTCATCGCCGCTGCTGCGGAAATAGCCGCCGCGGAGCCAGGGCCGCAGCGCCGGCAGGCCGCCCGGCTGGAACCCTCCCTCGAGGGCGACGGCGCCGGCGCGGTGATGCAAGGCGCTCCAGCGGCCGGTTTGCAGCACCCCCCAGAGCAGCAGGTCGACCGTTCCGGCTGAGGTCTTCGCCGCATGGATGTAGTGCGCCCCGAAAGTTCCGATGCGCACATTGCCGAGGTCGGCGCTGCGGAGCGCGGCGGGCCGGTTGTCGTTCTTGGCGATACGGCGCCAGTCGTGGTAGTAAATGCCGAACAGTCGCAGTTCACCGGCATTGTCGGCGCCGCCCACCGGCTTGGTCAGTGAGGCGTAGGTCAGGCCTGCCTTCAGGAAACCCCAGCCGTCGGTCTGGAACACGCCGCGGCTGGGAAAGGCGCCGAGCACGGTCAGGTTCATCCCCTCCGGGGCGTATGAGTAGTGAAAGCCGTCGAAGCTGCGAGCCACGTGGCTGAAGCCGAACGGTCCGATCAGGCGCTCGCGGATCCGGGTGTTCTTGACCGCCGCCAGGGTTCCGTTCTTGGGGGTGACTTCGCCGCCATCGACGAACTCGAATCGCCCCAGCCGCAAACTGTGATCCTCGCCGTGCCCGAGATGGTGGAATCGAAGGTAGGCCTGCTTGGGAAAGATCATGGCTGAATTCTGAGAGCGTTTGTTGGCCGCGAAGTAGGTAGCACCCAAGCCGAGCTGTCCCTGCGGGGGGGCGGCGGCGGCGTCGTCCGGCAGGCCGAGCAGGACCGGAGCGGCGAACTCGAGCTGCCAATCGAACCGCTGCTGCTGGTGGCTGAGGCCGAACCGGAAGATCGATCCAAGGAACTGGTAATCGCTGTTGGCCGCACCGTCGAACCAGTTCCAGAGCTCAGCCCGGCTGCGCAGGCTGCCGTGGAAATTAACTCCGGCAGGGGAACCGCTGGATTGTCCGCAGACAGGGGGGGCGGTCACTGTAAGCAACGACAGGATCCACACTTTTCGCATAAGGTCCTCGACAGGGGCGCCATGGACGAGTGCCGCTCCCCACATTCTATCCGGGGGTGATAGGACCGGATTGTGACTTCGGTCACGGAGTGGGGGCGGCGGTTCCAGTCTCAGGCGGGTGAGGAGCAGAGCGACAAGAGAGGGGGGCACGGAGCCGGGCCCTGCGGCGAAGGCCGCAGGCTCTGCCCGGATCCGATCTGCCCAAAGCGCCCGGGCGAACCAGACATTACGGCTCCCGGTGAGGCCTGTTGCCGCACCGCCGGACTGTCTCGGCGCTCGCCTTCACCGTCGAGGGCGCCGGATCCCATTGTATGGAACCCTCCTCTGGATCGACACTCGAGGGCCGACACTTTAGGTGCACACAATGATTCTGCCACTGGGCTGTATGAGAGGTGAGGGTGGGTGGAGGGGATACCCACCCTCGTGGGTTTGAAGCGTAAAGAGGACGGATTCGGAGGAGTAAATCCTGTCCTCGATTATTAACAGAATTTTTGCACACTTGGGCTCTTTCTGTCAAGAGCCGGAGCAAAAAAAATTTTCTGGCTACAAATCCTTTGTTATCAATAAGATAACCGGCTCTGTGGCCAGCCTTCGCGCGGGTCCTCCCACGCGGCCTGTTCATGGGATGGGCGCCTCAGCCCCGGATCACGAATCACAGCTCGGTGCTCAGGCTGCGTGCCGCGTCCTACGCCCTACGGGCAACCACAGGCCCCCGTTACACCGGGCTAAGTGTCGACGGAGCGCCCGGTCTACCCTTCGCTGCTCTCGCCGGGCTTTCAGGTGCCGGTGCGATTCCATCAGCAGAATCGCCGTGAGGGTTACAACAGGCGGCGCAATCGCGAGGATCAGGCGGGCCTGGGACTGCCAGAGTTGGGCAAGCTGTTGGATAAACTCAGCCGGCTCGAACATGGAACCATCCTCGATTTTGCAGCGGCGTTCGGATGGGAGTCAACAAAAGACTAGAAAAAAAGCTGGTGATTTTGAAAAAAACTTTGGTACCGCGAGGGAGAAAAGTACCAGGATCCTGGTCCGATTATCCCGACCGGTTGACGGCGGGCGCCATCCGTCCACCTGCTCCTGCCGGCCGGAACACGGCATTAGCGTGAAGCGGGTCACCGGCTCCGGTGGGTTGTCGAAGCCTCCCGGAGGCCGCGGGCTAGAGCGCTTGCAGGAAGTAGTTCAGCTCCTTCTCCCGGCCGATGGTGGTTTCCGGACCGTGGCCGGGGATCACGAGGGTCTCCTCGGGCAGCGGCAGGAGCTTTTCTTTGATCGAGGCCAGGATCTGACGGCCATCGCCACCCGGCAGATCCGTGCGGCCGATGCCGCCGCGGAACAGCGTGTCGCCGGCAAGAAGCTTCTTTTCCGACGGAATCCAGAGGCAGCAGCTTCCCTGTGTGTGGCCGGGCGTGTGCATGACGTGCAGTTGCGCCGGCCCGACGCGCAGGATGTCGCCGTCCCGCAGCGGGGCGTCGATGTCAATCGGGCCGGCAGGCGGCAGGCCGAGCCAGGCCGCCTGCGCGTCCAAGTGGGCGAGGAGTTCATTGTCGTTGGCATTCATGTACACAGGGGCGCCGGTGGCGGCGCGAAGCTGCCGGGCGCCCCCAATGTGGTCAATGTGGGCGTGCGTGACGACGATCGCCGTCACCTTGAGCCCGTGGCGCCGCACCACCTCGAGCACGTCGTCCACGTTGTCGCCCGGATCCACCACCATTGCCTGGCGGCTGGTTTCATCCCCGTAAATCGAGCAGTTGCACTGCAGCAGACCGACGGGCAGAATCTCGTGAATCATATGCCCATCAAAGCACGGCTGGTCTGAAGGCGCAAAAGGGAAGCCGGCCGAACGGCGGCGTACAATACCTCTATGGAGATTATCCTGGGCGTTCTGCTGCGCTGGGTTCACATTGGTTCGGTGGTGATCCTGATCGGGGGCATATTCTACGCGCGATTCTTCGCAGGGGGCCTGGCGCCGCGGTTCCGGCCATGGATGTGGGGGGCGATGCTGGCGCTGGTCGGCTCGGGCCTGTACAACCTGCTGTCAAAAGAGCCGCTGCCGCCGGTTTACCACATGTGGTTCGGCGTCAAGATCCTGCTGGTGCTCCACATCTTCGTGGTGGGGCTGCGAGTGACTACCGCGCCGCCCGGGAATCCGAAACCCACCCGGATGCTGACCGGGATGGCCTATTCCGGCTTGGCGGTGCTGCTGGTCTCCGCCTGGCTTCGCTGGTTATCCACACGATGACCGAAGGCTACAAGGCCCTGCGGGAAGGCGCCGCCATCGTGGACTTGAGCGGCCGGGGGATGATCCGCGCCAGCGGCGAGGACCGCAAGCGGCTGCTTCACGCGATGACCACCAACCACGTCGAGCAGCTCCAGCCCGGCCAGGGCTGCTATGCCTTTTTCCTGAACGCCCAAGGACGCATCCTGGCCGATGTCAACCTGTTTTGCCTGCCGGAGGAGCTTCTGCTGGACACCGAGCCGGAGACCCGCGAGCGCGTCTTCCAGCACCTGGATAAGTACATCATCGCTGACGATGTGACGCTGGAAGACCTGACCGGGCCACTGACCACGCTGGCCGTGGAAGGGCCGAAGGCGGCCGAAATCCTGGTGGCAGTCGGGGCGCCAATCCCCGCCGAGCCCTACGGCATTGCCGCTTGGGACGACCGGCGTGTGGCGCGCGTCAGCACGGCCGGCGCCGAGGGTTTCCGGTTCTTCCTGCCGGCCGAGGGCAGGGAAGCGCTCCTGGAACGGTTTGCCGCCGCCGGCGCCGTGCCCGCCGATGCCGCCGACGTGCACGTGGTGCGGCTGGAGAACGGTCGCCCGCGCTATGGCGAGGATCTCACAGAAGCTTATATCCCGCACGAAACTCAACTGCTGCGAGCCGTTCACTTCAACAAGGGCTGCTACCTGGGCCAGGAGATCGTCGAGCGCGTCCGGTCGCGCGGCCACGTCCATCGCCTCCTGGTGCAGCTGCGCCTCGATGCCGCCGCGCCGCCGGCGCCCGGCACGAAGCTCACTTCCGGCGGCCAGGAGGCCGGGCAGATTACTTCCGCGGCCTTCTCTCCGGCCCTCGGCAAGGTGGTGGCGCTGGGCTATGTCAGGGCCCTGTACGCCAGGGAGGGTGTGCTTCTGGAGGCGGACGGCGCCACGGCGGAGATCTCGACGCTACGCCCGAACTGAATCGCGGAGGCGATCGAGCACCTCGCGCGGGATCGCCAGGCTCCCTGTTCCCGTACCCAGCTTGACCTGGGGCTTCAGATCGCCGTGGAAATCCGAGCCGCCGGTGACCGCCAAGCCCAGCTTTTCCGCCGCCGCCAGATAGCGCAGCTCGTCTGCCGGGGCTTGGTCGGGGTGGTGGACTTCAATCCCCTGAAGCCCTTCGTCACACATCCAGCGGATGAGGCGGGCTTCCTCGTCCGGGTCGCGCACCTTCAAACGGATCGGGTGGGCCAGCACCGCCACCCCGTTGCCGCTGCGAATGCGCCAGATGCCCTCCGGCACGCTCGGCTCCAGCCGCTGTACGTATGCCTTCGCCGACTCGTCGAGATAAACGTCAAAGGCTTCCTGGTAGCTGGAGACGTAGCCCTTTCGCACCAGAAGCTTGGCGAAATGCGGGCGGCCCGTCATGTTTCGGCCGATCTCCTGCACCTCCTCCAGACTGATCCCCACGCCCAGATCCCGCAGGCGTTCGACCAGCCGGCGATTGCGGTCGCGGCGCGCGTCCTGAATCTGCTTCAGCCAGGCGCGGAAGCTCTCGCTCGGCGGCGCGTCCAGGAAGTAGCCGAGAATGTGCACCGACTTGCCGCGGCGGCCGGCGGTGCGCGGCAGGCGGGTGCTCAGCTCGATGCCGCAGACCAGATCCAGGCCGTTGTCGCGTGCAGCTCCGGCGGCCTCCTCATAACCCTGGACGTCGTCGTGATCAGTGATCGCCAGCGCTTCCAGGCCGGCCTCGCAAGCCGCGTTCACCAATCGCCGGGGTTCGAAGGTGCCGTCGGACGCCGTCGTGTGCGTGTGCAGATCAATCAACCGCGATCAGTCCCAGTTCTATTAGCTTAGCCCAGATCCGATCGGCGCTTTCCTCCGGCGTCTCCTTGTCGGTGTGCACGACGACTTCGGGGTGCTCGGGCGGCTCGTAGGGGTCCGACACCCCGGTGAAATTCTTGATCTCCCCAGCCAGGGCCTTCTTGTACAGGCCCTTGACGTCGCGCTGGACCAGCACCTCGAGCGGGCACTCGACGAAGACTTCGACGAAATTCCTGATCTTCGCCCTCACCTCCCGGCGGATCTCCCGGTAAGGAGAGATGGCCGCCGCAATGGCGATCACTCCGTTGCGTGACAGCAGGTCGCAGACGAAGCCAATGCGCCGAATGTTGGTGTCCCGGTCCTCCTTGCTGAAGCCCAGCCCCTTGGACAAATTGGTCCGCACCACGTCGCCGTCGAGCAGCTCCACCCGCGCGCCGTTCTGCTTCAGGCGCTCGTAGAGAATCTGCGACAGCGTGCTCTTGCCGGCTCCGGACAGTCCCGTAAACCAGATGGTGAATCCTTTGTGAAATCCGTTGGGGCTATATCCCCGATCCGTCAAATCCATAAGAACTCGCTGCGTGAGTAATCTCTTCAATAAGGACGTCCAGTTTGCGTGCGACCGCGCCGTTGGGAGAGAAGTGAATGCCGCATTCCTTGTCGGCTTCCATCTCCCACCACCAGCGGCCGGCCCGCTCGTCTTCACCGTCCTGGGTCGGGCGCGTGCAGGGAGCGCATCCAATACTGGTATACCCCTTTCCGTAGAGCGGATGCACCGGCACTCCGTGCCGGACCGTGTAGTCCTCGATGTCCCGCTTGGTCCAATCGGCCAGCGGGCTGACCTTGATCAGGCCGTCCTTCTCCTCGACTTTGCGGATTTCATTGCGCGCATCGGAGGTCAGGCGGCGCAGCCCGACCGCGTGCGCCCGGAGCTGCTTCAGCCTGCGCTCCAGCGGCCGCACCTTGCGCACCTGGCAGCACAGCTTGCGCAGCGACGGGTCATGGAGAAACAAGTTGGCGCCGAATCGCTGCACCATCGCGCGCACCTCCAGCGGGTCCGGCAGCACGACTTCGATGGGAAGCCCGTAACGCGACCGCACCATCTCCATCATCTGGTAGGTCTCCTCAGGAAGCCGCCCGGTGTCCAGCGTGATGATGCGCACCCGGCTGGAGATGCGGGCCGCCATGTCGATGATCACCAGGCCCGACTTCTGGAAGCTGGTCGAGATGGCGAACGAGTCGCCGAAGGTGCGCACGCTCCAGGCGATCAACTCCTCCGCCGGCAAGTCGTCGAGCTCGTCGTAGCTGGACAAGGAAATCCCCTAATCCCCATCTATAAAATATGGATTGTCCCTTTGTCAAGCTGACTTGGCTTCAGGCCGAGTGTCCGAGATCCAAACCTTCGATCAACTGCGGCCCGCTCAACGTACTGCGGGAACAGCGCGGGATATGCGTCGCGCCACGCCCCCAGGCGGCGCAGCCACCCGTGGACACCCTCCGAGTCGGGATGGAACGTGTGCAGGCCGATCAGCAGCCTGGTTGCGATGACGTGGAGGATGTCCTCGAGGTCGCGCGTGCTCACCGAGGCGAACAAAATCACGCCGGTTACTCGGGCTGTTCATCGCGGCTCACTCTCCTGCCTTCGCATTGGACACATGGGGTTTGTCGAGATCGAAGCGAATCCTGAGCTTCCGTTCGTCGATCTCGCCTCGAAAATACTCGCTGCAGGCCTGCAGGTACAGGAAGCCTTTCCGGAGCGCGCGCCGGTAGATCGGTTTAAAGTGGCAGTCGGCGGCGGGCGTTATGGCGCCGCCAGCCGAGGGTGAAGGCGAGCTTCTCCTCGACGAAGTCGCCCGCACGGCGCGCGGGCCACTGGTCGCGGCATTCGCGCAGCCTCTGGATCGTGTGGCGGTCGCCGGAACGCGTGATGCGGGCCAGGCAGGCGATCGCCAGGGGCTTGCTCAGGCTCACGCGGACGGCCTCGCAGGTGCGCCGGCAATGAAGGGCCAGCCGCGCGCAATCTTCCGTTAGAGCAACGTGGACAAGGTGCTCGGACCATTTGCCTCCGTTCGCAGGTTCAAGGGCCTCGCTTCAGGACCAGCAGGGCCGGATCTTCTCCGCCTTGGCGAGAAAATGCGGGTCAATCTCGACGCCCAATCCGGGTCCGGCCGGGACTTTCACGACGCCGTTCTGGATAACGAACTGCGGCGAGTACCATGCCTGCGGCCGATGCGGCGCCCGCCAGGGGAATTCCATGTACGGGCCGATATTCGGCGTGGCCGAAGCGAACTGGAGCATGTTTACGGCGTCGGCTCCGGTCTGGGTGTTGTGCGGGACGATCCTGATGTTGAACTGGCGCGCCATGCGGGCCACCCGGGCCGCGCGAACGAACCCGCCGTTGTAGTTGAGATCCGGCTGGACGATATCCATGACGCCGTTTTCCATCATCCACTGGAACCGCCACAAACTGGCGTCCTGTTCGCCCGCCGCGACCGGCATCGTCAGGGCATCGGCCACGCGTTTGGTTTCCCCGAGCTCCTCCCAGGGGCAGGGCTCTTCGAAGAAGCCCACGTTGAGATCCTCGAGCATCCGGCCGACTTCGATGGCGTTGGCGGAGTTGTAGGAACCATTGGCGTCGGCGTAAATGACGATCTGATCGCCGAGCTTGTTGCGGGCCAGCTTCATCAGGGTTTCGGTCCGGCCGGGGTAGGCGTCGAGATTGCGGCTCATGCGCCCCCCGATTTTGAATTTGACCGCCTTGGCGCCGGTGTGTTCGACGCCCCTGACGTAGACGGCGACTTCTTCTTCCGCCGTCGTCTCTCGGCCGGAGCCGGAGAGATAGACGGGAATCTCCTTGCGCAGCACGCCGCCCATCAGCTCGCCGGCGGGCTTGCCGGCCACCTTGCCCAGCAGGTCGAACAAACTCTGCTCGACATAGGCCACCGGGCACCAGAAGGCTTGGCCGGCCATCTTGTAGTTGGCGATGTAGACCCCGTCGACCAACGTCTCCAGATCCCGCGCGTCCTTGCCGACATAGAAGGGAATGACGCGGTTCAGCAGAATGGGAATGAAGTCCTCGACCTGCTTGGTCTGGCAGACGCCGACGGCCCCGTCCCTCGAGCGGGAGCGAACGAAAAAGTAGCGGCCGTTGCGCAACAGCTCGATCGACTCGATCTGCACCGGGCTCTTGAACAACCGCCGGAGGTGGAAGACGGGCTTCTCATACTCGGGAACCACCTTGCCTTCGGGGCTGTCTTGCGCCCGGAGAGCCCGGAAGGTCCAGCCAGGCAACAAGCTGGCCCAAGCGGCCAGTACATTCCGCCGATTGAATTGCATGGGACTTCTCCTCGTAACAGCATATTGAGTCTCCCACATTCGGCTGACTCGGTATCGGTGCGTCACAGCGGTCGAAAGTCACTGGCCGGCGTGACTGGCGGCGTGGCCGGGCCGGCCCTCCGCGGCGCGTGGGCGCCGCATTGTGGATGCCAACCGGTGTGCTAGCCTGAGTACACTGATGGCCACCGGGGTCTCCTCACCATCCTCGCCGAGCGCTGCGCCACTGGCCCGGTTTGCCGCGTCGATTCTGCCCGGGATCTTCATGGTCGGCTATGTCATCGGCACGGGCAGCGTGACCACGATGGCGGCCGCGGGCGCCAGCTATGGCCTGGCGCTGGTCTGGACGCTGGTGCTGGCGTCGCTGTTCACTCACATCATGTTCTCGGCGATCGCCAAAATGACCATGGTCAGCGGCCAGACGATGCTGTGGAACTTCCGGCGCCACTTCGGGGCGCCGGTGACGGTGTTCCTCATGCTGGGCATGGCCACCACGCAAATCGCCTCGATCATCGGCGTAACCGGCATCGTGACGGACGTGTTGCGGGAGTGGTCGAAACCGTTCACGCCCGGCGGGGGCGGCGTCAGCCGGCTGGCCACCGGCTTCGCGGTGGTGGGATTGCTGCTGTGGCTGTTCTGGCATGGACGGCACCGGTTTTTCCTGAAGGCGACGTCCTTGCTGGTAGCGCTAATGGGCGTCTCGTTCGTTCTGACGGCGCTGGTGGCGGTGCCGCCGCCGGAGGTCCTGTTACGCGGCGTGATCCCGCAGATCCCTTCCACGGGCAATCCCCACCTGCTGATCGCCGGCATGGTCGGCACCACGCTGGCATCGGTTTGCCTCTTTTCCCGCAGCATCGTCATCAAAGAAGAAGGATGGAGCCCGGCGCAGCTACCCGTCGCTTACCGCGACTCGCTGATCTCCTCGATCCTGCTGCTGGTGATCAACTCGGCGATCATGGTGGCGGCCGCCGGCACGCTCTATCGCCAGGGCACGCCGGTGGAGAGGGCGATCGACATGGTCCGGACGCTGGAGCCGCTGGCCGGGCGGTTCGCGGCCACTGCCTTCCTCGTCGGGATTGTAGCCGCGGGCCTGTCGAGTCTGTTTCCGAACTATCTGCTCGGGCCGTGGATGATTTCCGACTTCTTCGGCGCGCCGCGGGAGATGAGCCGCGCCGGCTACCGGGCGCTGGTCGTGGCGACCTCGTCGTTCAGCCTGGTCATTCCGGTATTCGGCGGCAGTCCGGTCCAGATCATGATTGCTTCGCAGGCCATCAGCCCGCTCATCATGCCGCTGATTGCGCTGTTTACCTGGCTGCTGCTGCTCAAGAAGGATTTCACCGGCGAGCACCGCAACGGCTTTTGGATGAATGTCGGCCTCGGAGTCACCTGCGTGTTTACCGTTTACATGCTCGGGATTGCGGTGACGGGTTTCTTGGGAGCAGGCCTGGGAGGGTGAAGGATATGATTTGGCTGCTGATGATCGGTTTGGCGCTGCCGGGTGGGCCGGCGGCGGCGCCACCGCACACTGCTTCGGGCGTGATCACGCAGGGCGGAAAGACGCTCGAGCTAAAATCCGCGATCGCCGTCTGGGAGGAGGCGGCCCGCACGCTGACGATCGGGCTATTTCCGTTCCAGGTCGACGCAAGCGACGTCCGCATCATGGTCGAGCAGGGAGCGCAGCCGCTGGCCGCGCTCAAGCCCAGCCCTGATCCGGCCACGTGGCCGCGGAGCCCGGTTGGCGGCATCGTAATTCGCTTCCGGAAGCGCCCCGCCGAGTTCGAGCTGGGCGGCGTCGAGGAACTCTCTGTCCGGGCGCACGGCCTGCTCGCTCCGGATCGGACCTTCGCCTTCAACCGCCGGAGCGAAGAGCAGTTCCGCCGGGAAATCACGGAGTTCGAGGGCCGGCTCACGCCGGACGGCGGCGAGGTCCGGCTGCTGGTCGCCGGATCCGATTATGTGTCCGGCCAGTACATGGATTGGAACATCCGCGCCCAGTCGCCCATCTATATCAAAGGAAAGTAACCGGGGCGCCGGACCGTGCGCCTGATCGTTCAGAAGTCTTCGAAAATGGGAAGGGAGGCAGTATGCGTGCAGTGAGTGGGGTTCTCGTTGCGCTGCTGCTCACGGCCCCTGTCGAAGCTCAGCGGCTTGGCCGGCAACGAGGGGAGCGTGCCGGCATCGAGACCGCCCAGTCCTCTGCCGAGACCCCGGTGGATCCCCGGGAGTACGCAAAGGTGGAGGGCGTGGTCCTGGATGCGCAGACGGGCGCCCCCTTGAGCAAGGCCCGGGTTACGCTATTCCGAATCGACGGCGTGGGGCGCGAGAGGCTCACGGCCGCCACCGACTCCGGCGGAAGGTTCACAATCGAGAACATCGAAGCCGGCCAGTACCGGCTCATGGCCAGCCGCAACCGGTACGCAAGCGCCCAATACGGGGAGAAGTCGCCCGGCGCGCCCGGCACGACGGTGACGCTGGCGCCGACGCAGCATCTCAAGGACTTGACCATCCAGCTGCTGCCGGCGGCGGTGGTGACCGGCAGGGTCCTCGACGAAGACGGCGAGCCGGTCCCCTATGCTCAAGTGAGCGTACTCCGGTACCGCTACATCCGCGGCAAGCGGGAACTCGTACCCGTCGGCGGAGGGCTCAACATGACCAACGATCTCGGCGAGTACCGGCTGTTCGGCATCCCGCCGGGAAAGTACTACGTCAGCGTCTCGTATCGCGACCGGAATCTGATGGCCGGCCCGTCGGGCTCGGGCGACGATGAGGACTCCACCTACCCCACTTTGTATTATCCCGGCGTCTTCGACCCGAGTCAGACGCAGCCGCTGTTGCTGCGGCCTGGTGAGGAGCGCAGTGGCATCGACTTCCGCATGGCCCGCGTGCGGGCCGTCCACATCCGGGGCACGGTTTCCAGCGCCGTCGGCCGATTGCCCGATCAGGTCTTTGTTTCGCTCGTGCCCCGTGGCGGCATGGGGGTCACAGGCGACCGGCGCTTCGATTCCGCCGACCGGCGCACGGGCGAATTCGAGCTGAAAGCGGTTTTGCCGGGCTCCTACGTCGTCATAGCCAGCGCGCGCGGCGAGGGCGAACGGCTGTTCGCGCGCTACCCGGTCGAAGTCGGCAACAGCGACATCGAAGGGCTCAACCTCGTCCTCGGGCCGGGCCTCCGCGTCGACGGCGAGGTGCGGTTTGAGACCGAGCCGCCGGCCGACACATCCCTCGATGAGATCCGGGTCCTGCTGCGACCCACAGAGCCCATGAGCGGGGGTGGCAGCGACCGGGTCAGCGAGTCCGGGAGCTTTGCGATCGAGGGCCTGGCCCCCTCGCAGTATTTGGTCTCCGTCTCCGGGCTGCCGGCTGACGGCTATCTGAAACAGGCCCGCTACGGCGACCAGGACGTCCTGGCTGCCGGTCTCGACTTGGGGCAGGGAAGCGGCTCCACCTTGAGACTGCTGATCAGCATGAACGGCGGGCGCGTGGAAGGGGCGGTGAGAAACAAGGACGGGAAGGCTGTGCCAGGGGCCACGGTCGCCCTGGTTCCTGAGCCGGACCGGCGAGACCGCGAGGACCTCTACCGGAGCGCCACCACAGATCAGTACGGCCGCTTTACGCTGCGCGGCATCGCGCCCGGCGAGTACAAGCTGTTCGCCTTCGAAGACATCGAGCCCGGCGCTTACCAGGACCCGGCGTTCCTGGAGCCGTACGAAGACCAGGGCGAAAAGGTCGAGCTCGACGCCGGCGGCCGGCAGGCCGTCGAGCTGACAGCTATTGTTGCAAGCCTCGCAAGCTAAAGCTTGGCGCAAGCTTCAGCTTGCGTCCGTCGGAGGAGGGCCGAATGCCATGCGGGCCGCCAGTCCGCCGTCGCAAGGAATCACTGCCCCGGTGATGTAGCCGGACTCCTCGGAAGCCAGGAAGCAGACCAGGTTGGCTACGTCTTGCGGCAGGCCCACGCGGCCGATCGGAATCCTCCTGCCGACCTCCTCGCGCCGGTAGCCGGGAATCGAGGCGATCGTCCGCTGCACTTCGATAAAGCCCGGCGCGATCGCGTTCACGGTGATCCGGTGCGGGGCCAAGTCGATGGCGAGCTGGCGCGTCAGGGCGTCGAGGCCTCCCTTGGATATCGCGTACGGAGCGTGATGCGGCAGATTTTGCCGCCCGTGGATCGAACTGATGTTGATGATGCGGCCGCCCTCGCCCTGGCGAACCATCGCCCGCGCCGCGGCTTGCGCGGAGAAAAACGCCGCCTTCAGATTCACATCCAGCACGTGATCGTAGAGCTCCTCGTCAACCTCGAGGAACTCCGTCGTGCCGGGGTCGAAGGCCGCGTTGTTGACCAAGATGTCCAGGCGCCCAAACTGGCGCAGCGTCTTGTCAAACATGGCCTCCCGGGCTTCGGTGTCGGAGATGTCGGCCCTAATGGCGATGGCCTTGCCGCCGAAGCTGGCGATGCGGTGGACGGCCTCGGCGGCCTCTTCTTTTTCCAGCAGGTAGTTCACCACAACGCGGGCGCCTTCCCGGGCCAGCGCGAGCGCCAGCGTCCGGCCGATGCCGCGGCCGGCGCCGGTAACCAGAGCAACCTTGTCGTTCAGCCGCACGGTGGATCGAAGTGAACATACCACAGCCCGTCCCGGGACCGCGCCGGGGTATGCTATCCTGTCGCGTAAATCTTTACTGCGAGAGGAACGTATGTGCAAGATCGCTCTGGCTGTGGTGCTGAGCCTCTGTCTGGCGGGGGGCGCGGCCGCTGCTTCCGACATTGACGGCTCCTGGTTGTTCGTCTTCGATACCGAAGCCGGTGAGCGGAGGGCCGCGGCCACGCTCAAACTAGAGGGCGAGAGAGTGTCTGGCAAGGTGGACGTGTCTGACAAGGCGGGCGGCGATACGGACATTACGGGCGCCTATTCCGCCTCCAGCGGAGAGGTGAGTCTCAGCTTTCCTTACTATTCCGAGGACGCTGGTTACAAAGCTGAAGTGCAGATGACCGGTAAGCTGAAGGATGGCAAGATTACCGGCAACTGGAAGTTTGACGTTTACTCCGGCACATTCACCGGCAGCCGGAACGATTGAGAACCCGGTGCGCGTTCGGACCACCGCAATTTTGTTGTCGCTCGCGCTGGCCGCCGCCGGCCGCAGCGGAGATGTGATCGAGGCGTTCGGCTACCGGTGGCGGACGCCGATTGCATCGGACTGGAAAGTCGAGACCCTTGACGGCGTCGAGACGCTCCAACTGCTCGTTCCCCGGCCGTCCACGCAACCCCGGAGGCCCACGCAGTTTGCGCTCGCCGAGACGCCTGACTTCATCACGGTCACCGTCGAGGCGGAGGTAAAAAAGGAGCCCTACGAGGCCCGAAAGCGCCGCACGTCGCTGATCATTGTCTACGCCTGGCGCGATGAGGCGCATTTCAATTACGCCCACTTGTCGGTGGACACCGGCGAGCAGCAGCCGGTGCATAACGGCATCTTCCACGTCTACGGCGGCGACCGGGTCCGCATCAGTCCCACCGCCGGACCGCCGGCATTGACGTCGGAAGACTGGCACCATGTCCGGCTCGTCTACGACGGGCGCCGCGGCCGCGTGGATGTGTACGTGAACGGCCGGGCATTGCCCGCTCTGCAGGCCGTTGACATGAGCCTGGGGGCAGGCAAAGTGGGTCTGGGCAGCTTCTTCGACATGGGCCAGTTCCGTCGGGTGAAGATTACAGGCGAACCCGTGCAGTGAACTCAGGCGCCACACCGCGGCCGGCCGCGAACAATTTCCTATTGACAGGAAGACCTGATTCGGAGAATAATGTTGGCGGAACCAAGAGAATCGGTTCTGCTACTCCCACCTATTCCAGCCGGCCGGAGGGCCGGCAAGGAGGTGAGAATAGAGCCGTACAAGCGAAAAGGGCGGCGAGGCCTTGGCGGAGCGGCGCAGTAACCGCCCGGCAAACGGCCGGAAGGGAGGCGCGTAGAACGCGCCGCGCAGAGTGCGCACTATGATGGCGTCCTTGCGGGTCGGGAGCCGGTCCGCCGGGTGTTCCTCGCCGCCCTTAGTGTCTCTGCTGCCGCCCCGCCGGCAGAGTCTCCCGTAAGAACTCCACTATCTCGCGGTATACCTGCGCCCGCGCGTCGCCGGCGTAGTCGTCCTTATGACGGAGAATCACGCGCACGCCGAGCGGGTCCGCGCGCCGTTTTAGATACCGCCCGAACTCGGGATGGTGGATGCCTTGGCCGGGCTTGGCGTCAGGCGGCAGCGGCCCGTCCGGTTCCTGATAGTACAAGAAGGCCGGAGGATCGCCGGCCGTTAGGTGGGTAATCGGAGACGCGTCCTCGAACAGACGGAAAGCGCGCTCGGTCTGCCGTTCCGGCCCGTACAGCCCGTACATCGGCTCCAGCGCCGGATGCCGCGCCGCCGCTTCGCCGATAATCTTGGCGATCACCCGCGGATCGTAAGTCGTCTGTGCGCCGAACACGGCCATCGCGGAGATCCGGGACGATTGCCGCAGGACGGGGTCGCTGTTCGAACGGTCCTGCATGTCATCGTGGTAGCCGATCCACAACGAAATGCCGGCCCCGGCCGAGCCCCCTGTTGCGGCAACGCGCTCCGGATCGATGTTCCACTCCCGGGACCGGAAGCGGAGGTACTGGATGGCGCGCGCGCCGTCATGCATAAACGCCGGGTAGCTGGCCGTGTTCGATAGCCGGTAGTTGGCTGCCGCCACCGAGATCCCTTCCTTGAGGCAAAGCTCCAACAGAGCCGGCGCCAGGCTCGTCTTGTCTCCGGCACGGAACCCGCCGCCGTGGAAATAGACGAGCAGCGGCGTCGGCTCGTCCGCCGGAGCTTTCCAAAGATCGAGGACGTTGCGCTCATAGGGGCCGTACCGAGCGTCGATGACGTCCGGCGGCCGAACGAACTTCGCATAACGGGAGCTTTCCTGGGCCCGCAATCCGGCCAGCAGTCCGAGACAGACTGCCAGGACTGGCCAACCCATTCGACGCGTGCGCTGCATTCGACGCCTCCTAGACTGCCTGAACATCGCCGGAGTCTGGGTCCCATTGAATGCGGCGCCGCTTGCGGTAGGCGATGTTGGCCAAGTGGCCCGCGCCGGCCGCGTAATGGCCTTCGGCGGCGCTTTCCGGACTCGGTTTGCCCTCGCGCAGCGCGATCACGAACTGCTCGTAATGCGACGGGTTGCTCGGGACTTTGATCTCCTCTGGTGGTTTCCTCGCCGGCAGCGGCTCTTTGGGTTTGCCGTCGGCGGTGTAGCCCCGCTCCTCGTAATACTGAGCCTTCAGCCGCTTCGGCCAGCCGTAGATCCCGTAGTGCTGGACGTCCGGCCGCGTGTTTTCCGGATAGAGCACGAGTTTGTTCGGCTGGACCTCGAGCGTCGCCTCCGTCCCCATGATGAGCGTGCTTTGGCGAGGGAAGGCGTTGGCCAGATGCACGTACATGTCCGCGACAAAGCCTTTGTCGTACTCGTAGATGGAATTCATGACATCCGGCACGTTGCGCCCGTCGAGCCACCGGTACAAGCCGCCCTGGGTGACGACCGACTTCGGCGCCTTGACGTCCATGATGTAATGCAATTGCGTCAGCAGGTGGACAAACAGGTCCGTCGCCACGCCGCCGGAATAATCCCACCAGCACCGCCAGCGGAAGAATAGCTTCGGGTCCCACGGCCGTTTTGGCGCCGGCCCGAGAAACCGCTCCCAGTCGCAGGTCTGCGGCGAGGCGTCCGGCGGAATCGGCCACACCCAGGCCCCTTCCGGCGTGTTCCGGTGGTTCGCCATGCGCACCATGGTGACCTTCCCCAGCACGCCCGTGGTCACCAACTCCCGCGCCTTGTCGCTGAGGGCCGATGTTCGGTGCTGGCTGCCCACCTGAAGAAGCTTGCCGCTGCGCTGGACGGCGCGCATGATCTCGACGCCTTCCGGCACGCTCCAGGTCATCGGCTTTTCGATGTAGACATGCTTGCCCGCGTCGAGCGCCTCCAAGACCATTCGCTTGTGCCAGTGGTCCGGTGTCGCAATCACGACCGCATCCACCTCCGGGTGAGTAATCACCTTCTCGTACTCTTTGGTGGCGGCGATCGTCCCGCTGGTCTGCTCCCTGGCGCGCTCGAGATAGCCGTCGTATAGATCGGCCACGATGATGGGGCGTACCCCGGGGATCGACTGGAACTGCTCCAGAAGATACGTGCCCCGCACGCCGCTCCCGATGAAGCCCATCCCGATCTGGTCATTGGCCGCGGCGGCTTTCAATGTGAAGCCCGAGTCCACCAGCCGGTAAACGATGGCGGCCCCGGCGCTGTTTAAGAAATGTCTCCGGTTCATCTGTTCACACCTCCGCTCTTATTCATGACTACCCGCTCGATCACTGCTTTGGTCAGCAGAACACCCTTCTTTTCGTTTTCCCAGATCTGCTCCGGCGACAACTCAGCCTCGGCGGAGCGGTCCCGCCTACGGCCGTAGCTCGATTCGATGCCCCAGAAACCGCTGTATCCGGCCTCCTGGCAGATGCGGATCATCTTTTCCAGGTCGTAGCGCGGATGGGCGCCGTCAGCGCTCCAGCTCGCCTTCACCGAGATGCCCTTGGCGTACGGGGCGAGCCGGCGAATCACTTCGTAGTGGTCGTCGCCCGAGTTCACATTGCCGAAGTCCGGCAGCGTGCCGAAATCCGGACTGTTGACTTCCTTCATCAACGCCACCACAACCTCGGGATCCGAGGAGGCCCCGCCGTGGTTTTCGATCACCACGTTCATGCCGGCGCCCTCGGCGTAGGCCAGCAGGTCGCGGAAGCTCTCGGCGGCGCGCTTGACCAAATCCTCGTCCTGCTTCCACGGCCGGGGACCGCCCAGGTTGCAGCGGATAGCGTGACAGCCGAGAAAGTGGCCCGCATCGATCCACTTGCGGTGCGCCCGCGCCGCCGCCATCCGCTCGACTCGGTCCGCCGACGCCATGTCGCCCTCGCTGTCGCACATGATCAGCACGCAGCGGACGCCGTAGTCGTCGGCATTCCGTTTCAGTTGCTTCAGGTAATTCAGCGTCGGATTCTCGAAGAACTGATTGACGAACTCGATGCCGCCGATGCCGAACTCCTCGCGGCAGATCCGCGGCAGGTCGAGGTTCTTCCATCGGTGTGCACGGAAAAAGCTGCGGTTGATCGACCAGGCGGCCAGCGAGATGTCGTCTTTCGTCGGCCGGGCGGCGCCGTAGGCGAGGCTGCTGGTTGCGGCTGCCGCCGCACCAAGAAACCGGCGCCGGGTGGAAGCGTTCCGCGAAAACATATACGCCGCATTATATCGAGGGGCTGAGCGCGCCCGGGCGTGAGAACGGCCACTCCCGCTGCTTGCGGGCCACGATCAGATAGACGCCGGCGCCGACGCCGAGCGTCAGCAGACCAAATAGAATGAAGCGCAGCCCGAGTGAGGCGAACACGTACAGATAGCCGGCCAGCGACACCAGCGGCGGCAGCGGATACAACCATACCTGGAAGGGCCGTTCGATATCCGGGCGCCGGGCGCGGATCAGGAACAGCGCGATCACCTGCGCGTTGAACTGGATCACGATGCGCGCTGCCATCAGCGCCAGGATCACCTCCTGGAGTGTGAAAAAGCTCGCGATGATGGCCCCGATGCCGATCAGCAGGAGCGAGCGGTGGGGGAATTCCTTCGTCACGTGCAGTTGGGCGAACCACCGCAGGAAGACGCCGTCCTGGGCCGCCGCGTACGGCACCCGGGAATAGCCCAGCAGCAAGGCGAAGATCGAGGCGAAGGCGGTCACCACGATCAGCCCCGCCAGCACCTGCCGCGCCCACTCGCCGTAAACCAACCCCATGAAGTCCGCCCCGACCGACTGCGACACCATCGCCTCTCGCCACGGCACAACGCCGATGAAGCCGAACGAGATCGCCACATCGATGATGGTGACGCCGATGATCGAGTAAACGACTGCCCGCGGGATGGTCCGTCCCGGCTCGCGGACCTCGGCCCCGAGATAACACACCTGGTAGTAGCCGAGGAACAGATACAGGACATTGGCGGTTCCCTGTCCGAGACCTTGAAAGAAGCCGGTGCTGAGGCGGAACGCGTCCGGGGGTAAGTCAAACGCCAGGTCCGGATTGAACTTCACCAGTCCGGTAAGTATCACCCAGCCGGTGGTCACGATCATCGTGATCCAAAGCCCCAGCATGATCTTGGCGATGTCGGTGATCTTCCGGTACAGCGTGAAGATCAGGAAGGCCCCCACCCCGGCGGCGACGAACTTCATCTGAAGTTCGCTCATCGGCCAGAACACCGTCAGGTACTGCACCAGTCCGATGTTGCCGCTGGCGATCTCGAGCGGCCCGGCGAACAGGAGCTGCCACACGAACAGAAAGGCCAGCAGCCGGCCCCAGGTGCGCGGGCCGTAGCCCTCCCGCAGGAAGACGTACGTTCCCCCAGCCGCCGGCAGCGCCGCGCCCAGCTCGGCCACCACCAGCCCGTCCGACATGGCAATGAGCACGCCGACCAGCCAGGCGAGATAGGAATGAGGACCTCCGAGCGTGGCTAGGATCAGCGGAATCGCGATGAACGGGCCGATCCCGACCATGTTCGACATGTTGATCGAGGTGGCGTTCAACACACCTAAGCGGCGGTGCAGCGCGGGCTGGGTGGTCTCCGGCATGACCAAGCAGGCTATCACATTTCCTGCCGGACAAGCTTCCGCGCCGGCCTTCCGCTTCGACGTATTCGAGGAGTCAGAAGAGGCAGGGTGGGGCCGCCCAGGGAGCCGCCCCGCCGGGATTCGAGGCTTCCGCCCTGGTCAATCCTTCGGCCGCAGGTGGTGCGATGGGGTGTAGCGCTTTATCTTGATGTTGCGGAACTCGGCCGGCACGCCTTCCGACTGGAGGCAGATGTGGCCGATCCTGGGGTCGGCGTTGGAAGCCAGGCCCACCAGGACGCCGTTCAGCACCGTCGCCACGCGGCCCTCCTCGGAGTACACTTCATAGACATTCCACTCCCCGGCTGGTTTGCCGGCGTAGTGGATGATCTCGCCGCCGTCCAGGGTGGCGCCCTGGATGGGGAAAATGCGGCCCATGTGCGACTGGTAGAGCTGGCACTCGATGCCTTTGGGCCAGACGTCGTCCCGCTGCACGTGGATCAACACCCCGCTGTTGCCTTGCTCAGCGAAGCGCACCTCCACATGGAACACGAAGTTGTCATAGACGTCTTGGGTCCGCACGTACCCGTTCGGAACGCCGGTGGTTTTCAGCAGGCCGTTCTCGACGTAAAACGTGCTTTGCTGGCCCAATCTCTCGCCGTAGTATTTGCGCGGCCGGCCTTCCTCCGGCTTCAACAGCGCGACCCATCCGGCCAGGTCCTTCCCGTTAAACAGCGAAATCCAGCCCTCGTCGTAGCTGCGGTCCGGATCGCGATAGTCGCCCGTGCGCTGGGCGGCTGCGGGCACGGCGCCCGCCGTCGCCGCCCACAGCGCGAGCGTCGCCAGCAGCGCTACAGATCGACCCCGAGCTCGCGCCATTCCATCACCTTTTTTCCGTAAATCGCCTCCCGGCCGAGGATGGCCGTCAGGGCCCCGGTCGCCCCGACAATGATATCGGCCGCCGGCTTGGCCCCGGTGCGAATCGCATCGAAGAAGTTCTTCAGATGCGCGTCGCGTTCCTGTTCGACCGGTTCAACCAGGGTGCGCGTGCGATTCCCGGGACGGGCTTCCCGCGGGTAGAACGTTGACGTATCCAGATCCACGCCGCCTTCGGTCCCATAGACGAGCGTGTACTGGCCGCCGTGCGGCATCTCCCTCGGATGAAAGAAGACCTGCGTATAGGACAGCTTCACGCCGTTGGAGTATTCATAGGTCAGGCTGTAACCGTCCATGTTGGTGCGCCCCGGCGGATCGTTGACCCAAAGCAGCGTGCCGCCAAAGCCGGCCGCGCGCTCCGGCAACGCCCCGATGATCCAGTTGCAGATGTCGAGGTTATGCACCGACATCTCGACCAATACATCGCCGGAACGCTTGGCGTCGAAGAACCAATCGGCCGACGGGCCGTCGTGGGCCAGATCTGAGGAGGCGTGCCGCTGAGCTTTCACCATGATCGTCCGTCCGGCCACGCCCTGGTGGATCTGCTCGATGGTCTGGGCCAGCCGCTTGTCGCTCCGCCGCTGCTGGCCCGCCTGAAAGACGGTCTTGGATGCCCGCGCCACCTTGACCAACTCCATAATCGACGCCGCGGTAATGCCGATCGGCTTCTCGCAGTAGACATGCTTGCCGGCCCGCAGCGCCGCAATCGCCATCTCGACGTGCAGATCGCACGGTGTGGCGATGAAGACCGCGTCGATATCCTTCAGCTCCAGCAGCCGCCGGTAGTCGGCGAAGGTCTTCGGCTTGTGCTCGGCCGCCGCCGTCGCCGCCTTGTCCAGCCGGTCCGGTTTGATGTCGCACAAGGCCGCCACCTGAATGCCGTCCAACTTGAGCGCCATCCGCAGCAGGTAGCTGCCCCGATTGCCGACGCCGATGAAAGCCGTGCGGATGGCGTCGCCCGCCGCCCCAAGGCCGGACGACCGCGCCGCCGCGGCAGCCAGGGCGCCAATCAGGAAATGCCTGCGGTTCGATTGCGTGCTCATGTCTGCTTCTTCTCCCGTATCTTCTTCCACCAAACTTCAGGCCGTCCGCCCGGCCCCAAAGCGGGGTTGGGCTCGACCATCTTCGCATAAAGCTCGGGCCGGCGCGCCCGGATGTAGGACTGCCCGGAAGCGAGCTTCAGCTTCTCCGGATCCAGCGTAGCCACGACCACCTCGTCGCCCAGCCGGCGACACTCGGCCAGGATCTCGCCGAACGGATCGAGAATCATCGACCCGCCGGGCTTGATCGTGCCCCCGTCTACCCCGATCGGGTTGGTGTAGATAGCGTAGACGCCGTTCTCCCAAGCCCGCGCCGGCAGCCATCGCATGATCCAGCCGCGCCCCTTGGGGCCATCGAACTCCATCCGGCACCGCACCGGATCTAATTCCCGGTTGTGCCAGATCGCCGGCTCGACCGTCCCCCGGCCCGGCATCGGCGATGGCAGACAGCCGGTGACGTGCGGCATCAAGATGATTTCGGCGCCCATCAGGGCTGTGATGCGCACGTTCTCCGGCAAGTTGTTGTCGTAGCAGATCAGGATGCCGATCCGGCACCCCAGGTGGTCCACCACGGTATACGCGTCGCCGCAGCTCAGCTCGTCATGGATAAAGGCATGCAGCTTCCGGTGCCGGGCCACCAGCCCGTTGCCGTCCGCCAGCACGTAGGCGTTGTACAGCTTGTCGCCTTCCTTCTCGAGCAGACCCGCTCCGAGCGACACGCCGATTCCGCCCGCCAGTGATATCAGCCGCTGAACCGATGGCCCGTCCGGAATCGGCTCGGCGATCTCGAAGAGCTGGTCCCGGGTCAGATTTTCAAGAAACGTATAACCGGAGATCGAACACTCGTGGAACGCGACCAACTCGGCCCCTTCGCCGGCCGCCGTGCGGGCCAGGGACTCGATCACACCGAGGTTGTATTCTTTGTCCCCGTCCTTGGCCTCGAACTGCGCCGCGCCGATCCGGATCTTGCGCATCGGAGGGAAGGCCGCCGCTCAGCCCCGCTTCTTACCTTGCGCCGCCACCGCCTCCATGGCCGCCCGCACCTTCTCCGGGTCGCCGAGGTAGTAGTGCCGGATCGGCTTCAAGTCCTCGTCGAGCTCATAGACCAGCGGGGCGCCGGTGGGGATGTTCAGCCCGACGATCTCCTGGTCGGAAATGTTGTCCAGATACTTGACCAGGGCGCGGAGGCTGTTGCCGTGGGCCGAGATCAGCACCCGCTTGCCGGCCCGGATGTCGGGCGCGATCCGCTCGTGCCACGCCGGCAGAAAACGCGCAACGGTGTCCTTAAGGCATTCGCTCAGCGGGAGCTCGTCCTTGCGGAGCGAGGCGTACCGGGGATCGCGGCCCGGGTAGCGAGGATCGTCCGGCGTAAGCGCCGGCGGCCGGACATCGTAGCTGCGGCGCCAGATCAGCACTTGCTGCTCGCCGTACTTCTCCGCCATCTCGGCTTTGTTCAGCCCCTGCAAGGCGCCGTAGTGCCGCTCGTTCAGCCGCCAGTCGCGGATCACCGGGATCCACATCAGGTCCAGCTCATCGAGCGTGATCCACAATGTGCGGATGGCGCGCTTCAGCACCGACGTGTAGGCGATATCAAAGGTGTACCCTTCCTGCTTCAGCAGCCGGCCGGCTTCCTTCGCTTCCTCAATGCCCTTCTCCGACAGGTCCACATCGGTCCAGCCGGTGAACCGGTTCTCTTTGTTCCAGACGCTCTCGCCGTGTCGTTGAAGTACGAGGGTATACATCCGGATCCTCCTGCTAGAAGTTAAACGCCTGGCGGCCGGCGTACCGGGCCGAGGCGCCCAGCTCCTCTTCGATGCGAAGCAATTGGTTGTACTTGGCGATGCGGTCGGTACGGCTGGCCGAGCCGGTCTTGATCTGGCCCGCCCCGGTCGCCACCACCAGGTCCGCAATGAAGGTGTCTTCGGTCTCGCCCGAGCGGTGCGAAATCACCGACGTGTACCGGGCGCGCGCCGCCATCGCCATCGCCTCGAGCGTTTCCGTGAGCGTTCCGATCTGATTCACCTTGATCAGAATCGAGTTGGCCACGCCCTTCTCGATGCCCATCGCCAGACGCCGCGTGTTGGTGACGAACAGGTCGTCGCCCACGAGCTGCACCTTCGCCCCGAGCATGTCGGTCAGGATCTTCCATCCGCTCCAGTCGTCTTCGGCCATGCCGTCCTCGATCGAAATGATCGGATACTGCCTTACCCACCCCGCCCAGAACTCGGCCATCTGCTCTGAGGTGCGCTCGCTCTTGTCGGACTTCTTGAACACGTATTTCTTCTTCTGCTGGTCGTAAAACTCGCTGGCCGCCGGATCCAGCGCCAGGCCCACGTCCTGGCCGGCCTCGTAGCCGGCGGCGTGGATGGCCTCCATGATGACCTCGAGCGCCTCCTCGTTCGACTTCAGGCTGGGCGCGAAGCCGCCTTCATCGCCGACCGAAGTCGAGTAACCGCGCTTCTTGAGCACCCCCTTCAGCGTGTGAAAGATCTCGGCCCCCATCCGCAGCGCCTCGCGAAAGCTCGGCGCACCGTAAGGAACGATCATGAACTCCTGCGGGTCCACGGAATTGTCCGCATGCGCGCCGCCGTTGAGAATGTTCATCATCGGGGCGGGCAGCACGCAGGCCGATACCCCGCCCAGGTACCGGTACAGCGGCGTCTGCTGCGATTGGGCGGCGGCCCGCGCCGCCGCCATCGACACTGCCAGAATCGCGTTGGCCCCCAGCCGGCTCTTGTTCGCCGTGCCGTCGAGCTCGATCATCTTGCGGTCGATGCCGGCCTGATCGGTGGCGTCCATGCCCACCAGGGCGCCGGCGATCTCAGTGTTAATGTTGGCGACGGCTTTGGTCACGCCCTTGCCCAAATAGCGGCTTTTCGCGCCGTCGCGCAGCTCGACGGCCTCGTGCTCGCCGGTCGAGGCGCCCGAGGGAACCGCCGCCCGGCCCACGCTTCCGTCGGCAAGGTAGACATCGGCTTCCACCGTCGGATTGCCGCGCGAGTCCAGAATCTCTCTTCCTGTGATTCTTGTTATTTCTGTCATGAGTTCTTTCCTGATTGAATGCCGTGTGCGAGATAACCTTTTATTGTGTCACAGGAAAGTCCGGCGCCCCGCGCGGGTTGTTCTGACCCCCGAAAGGCAATACAATCGGGCAAGGGAGGATTCGCACATGCGCCGGCCTTGGGGCGTTCTCATCGGCGTTCCGCTTCTGCTGCCCGTTGTCGCACCGGCTCAGGCCGTGGTGGAGCACGCCACGATTACCGGTACTACAGGCACCGCCGCCGCCGGAGCCAAAGGCGCCGGCCGTTCGGTGGGGGGAATCTTCCAGAATCTGAACCGAACCCTCGCCGGACAGAGCAGCCCCTCCTCGAAGGTGACCGTTACCAGAGTCCGGAGCACCGGCGTCGCCCGCGCCACGGGTTCTGACGAGACTTCGGCGCCGATTTTCCAGCCGGTCGACCCCGCCCAGGTCCAACCCGGCCTCTCCCGCCAGGAACTTCTCAGCAAGTTCGGCGAGCCGATGATGAAATACGCCAACCGGCGCCAGGGCAGGGAAGGCCAGGTCTATCTTTATTCCTCCGCCGACAGCGGCGCTGTCGAAATCTTCCTTTATCAGGGCAAGGTCTTCTCGGTTTCATCCGATCAGGAGGACAAGAAGAAAGGTTCGGGCGTGCTGCTGCTGCCGTAACGCCGGATGCGGACAATGAACAAACCTGTCGCCGTGTCTATTCTCGCCGCCTCCCTGTTGGCAGGTGGGGCGGATGCCGCCAACCCCGGCCTGCTGGATCTGGCGATGCCGGATGCCAAAGTGCTGATGGGCGTCCAAGTGCGCCGCATCCTCGCCTCGCCGTTCGGTGAGAGCCTCCAGGCCCAGCTTGGCGCGCAGGCGCCCGAGATGGCGCAGCTTATCGCGGCCACCGGCTTTGACCCGTTCGGCGACCTGGAGGAAATCCTCATCGCCTCGCCCGGCGGCAACGATGCCCCCTCTTTGCTGGCTGTGCGCGGATCGTTTGATCCGGTCGTGCAGTCCCAGCGGCTCAGGCAGAGCGGCCGGGTGCTGGATGTCGTCGACGGCATCGAGGTCTTCACGGGGCTCCGTTCGAACAAGGACGGCCCGCCGCAGGGCTGGGCGTTTCTTGACGCCACGACGGTCATCGCCGGGGACTTGGCGAGGCTCCGGGACGCCATCCGCAATCGGCACGTGGCCGCCGCACTGGACCCCGAAATCCGCCGGGAAATCGGCGCGCTTAGCGCCCGCTACGACGTATGGGTCGTCGCTGAAACGCCTTCCGATGCTTTGGCCGGCCGTCTCCCGAGCGGCGACTCGCCCCAAGCGCCTCAGGCCATGAACCTCCAGTCCATGCGGCGGTTCAGCGGCGGGTTGCGCTTCAGCCCCGACATGGAGATTGCCGCCGAACTGCTCGCACGCTCCGAGAAAGACGCCGCGGAACTGGCCGGCGCCATGCGCATCCTCGCCGGGCTGTTTCAGGCCCAACAGGCTAAGCAAGGCGGCCGGCCCGGACCGAACCTGCTCGAGAGGCTCCAAATCAGCGTTGATGGGGGCGCCGTGCGCCTTGCGCTGACCATTCCGGAGGCCGAGCTTCGCGAGGCTCTCGAGCGCCACGCGGCCCGAGCCGCCACGGCTCCGGCGCGGCCTTCTTCCCCGCCCAAAGTGGCCCCCGGCAGAAATCCGAACGAGATCATCATCCAGTCCTCTCCGAAGGACATGGGCACGGTGGTGATTCCTGTCCCCAACAAGCCCTAACCCGCCCGTGGAGCTCATCCGCATTCCCGGCCCAAGTTTCAGCTTGCGAATCCCACCCGTCAGAGGTGCCGCGCGCCTCTGTCTTCTCGCCTGCTGGGCCGTTCTCCTTTCGGCCCAGGTCCCGGAGACGCTCCCGGGCACGGCGCCCCTCACCTGGACCGGCGAGCTCGACGTCCGCCTGATGGACGGCGCCCACCGCTTCATCGAGCGCAAGATCCGCCGGTCGCCGGCCGGCCGCGAGCGATTCTGGAAACGCGATTTCTCCTCGCCGGGGGCCTACGAGCGCTCGGTCGAGCCTAACCGCCGCCGGTTCCGCAAGATCATTGGCGTGGTGGATGAGCGCGTCCCGGTGTCGATGGAGCGCTACGGCGACGACCGCAACCCGGCTTTGGTCGCCGAGACGCCGCGCTTTCGGATCTGGCAGGTCCGCTGGCCCGTCCTGGAAGGCGTCACCGGCGAAGGCCTCTTGATCCAGCCCCGCGAGGCCCCGAAAGCGGCGGTGGTGGCCCTGCCCGACGCCGACCAGACCCCGGAGCAAATCGCCGGCCTCGCGCCGGGGGTGCCGCCCGAGGGCTGGTTCGCCCGCCGCCTGGCCGACAGCGGCTCTCTGGTGCTCATCCCCGTCCTGATCGATCGCACCGCCCGGTGGTCCGGCGACCCCGCCATCAAGATCACCGACCTTCCGCACCGCGAGTGGATCTACCGCCAGGCCTTTCATATGGGCCGCCATATCATCGGCTACGAAGTCCAGAAGGTCCTGGCCGCGATCGATTGGTTCCGCCAACGCCATCCCGCCCTCAAGGCAGGCGTAGCCGGCTTCGGCGAGGGCGGCCTGATCGCTTTCTATGCCGCCGCGGCCGACACGCGCATCGATGGCGCCTGGGTCAGCGGCTACTTTGCGCCGCGCGAAAACGTCTGGTCCGAGCCCATCTATCGCAACGTCTGGGGGCTGCTGCAGGAGTTCGGTGATGCCGAGCTGGCCTCGCTGATCGCCCCGCGCGTCTTGGTGGTCGCCCACACCCAATTCCCCGAGGTTCGGGGCCACAAGGGCGATATCTCGACGCCGCCATTCGAGGACGCGCGGCGCGAATTCGATCGCATCGGCTCGCTTGTGCCCGAAGGGTTTCAAAGACGGATGCTGACCCGAGGCGCCCCGGCAGACTCTCTCGGCGCGTTCCTCGACCTGTTGGGCGCTGGTCCGCCATCCAACACCGCCGCCGGCTCAATCCCCGACAACCGTGCCGCGTTCAACCCCGCCGCCCGCCAGCGCCGCCAGCTGAAAGAGCTTGAACGCCACGTCCAGCAGTTGGTGCGAGCCTCCGAACATGTCCGGGACAGCTTCTACCTTTACAAGGTCATGCCGGAGTTCGCCGACCGCACCTGGACCACCCGCCTTCGCCACGAAACCGTCGCGCCGGAGCACTTCGTGGAAGCCTCGCGCTGGTACCGCAATTACCTCTGGGAGGAGGTCCTCGGCAAGATTGAAGATCCTTTGCGGCCGCCGCGCCCGCGGACGCGCAAGATCTATGACACCGAGCGCTGGACCGGCTATGACGTCGTCCTCGACGTCTGGGAAGACGTCATTGCCTGGGGCGTGCTGCTGGTTCCGAAGCATATCCGGCTCGGCGAGCGCCGCCCCGTCGTCGTCTGCCAGCACGGCCGCCGGGGCCTGCCCAAAGACGTCATCGAAGGCGACCACCCCGCCTACCACAACTTTGCCGCCCGGCTCGCCGAACAGGGCTTCATCACCTTCGCTCCCCACAACTTGTACCGCGGCGAAGATCGCTACCGCTGGCTCGACCGCAAGGCGAACTCGCTCAAAGCTTCGATGTTCTCCTTCATCACCGGCCAGCACGACCAGCTCCTGCGCTGGCTGGCCACGCTGCCCTTCGTGGACCCCAACCGCATCGCTTTCTACGGACTCAGCTACGGCGGCGAAACCGCGGTCCGCGTCCCCCCGCTCCTGGAAGGCTACTGCCTTGCCATCTGCTCGGGCGACTTTAACAACTGGACCCGCAAGGTGGCGGCCACCGACCAGCCCTTCAGTTTCATGTACACCATCGAGTGGGAAATGCCTTATTTCGATATGGGCAACACGTTTGACTACGCCGAGCTCGCCTACCTGATGGTTCCACGCCCCTTTATGGTCGAGCGCGGCCACCACGACAAAGTCGCCCGCGACCAGTGGGTGGCCCACGAGTACGCCAAGGTCCGCTGGCTTTACACTCAGTTCGGCCTTGCCGGCCGCACCGAGATCGAGTACTTCAACGGCGGCCACACCATCAACGCCGAGGGCACGTTTCGCTTTCTCCGGCGGCATCTGCGCTGGCCGGCGCCCTGAACGCCTTCAACCCACGGTCACATCGGCCTCCAACAGGCCCTCGCCGATCGCCTCGAGGTTACGCAGCGGCGCGCCGTCATAATGGCCGAGCGACAGCCCGTCGGCCCCGCACTCGGAAGAGATGCGCACACCCGCCCGGATGAGCTCCGGCGTCGCCTTGGGACGCACGCCGATCGCCGAGAGGAAGTGGATCTGGTCGCCCGCCCCGGCCCGCACGCTCAGCAGAAACTGCCGCTTGTGCTCCAGCCGTTCCATCCGGCCGCTTTGCTCGTCATAGTTGCTCGACCGGATCGAGCCAAGATGGGGTCCGAGCGCCGCAAAGTCGATCCCGGCCAGCTCCGGCAGATCGTAGATATACGCGTTCAGGCGCAGGTCGGCGCCCGGTTTGACTGCCTGGATCTCCCGGCGGACGTCCGCAAACAGCCGGGTAATGGAATCACAGCGGAACTTCAGCCAGTCGAAAACCTCCGGCCGCCGCACCAACAGCGCCAGCGGCGACGTGTTGGATGCCCTGAGCAGTTGCAACTGATGGACGCCTGCCGGGTCCGGATGGTCGAGTGTGTTGCAAAGCGGCAGCATCGCCTTGCGCACCGCTTTCAGGTCCAGCCCCGCCTGCTTCGCCGCCGCTTCACAGCTCGGGCAGAAGCAGCCGCCCAGCATCGCGTCCTGCAACGCTTGCAGCGGTTGGGAGGACCTCGGACCCCAGGTCCGGAAAACAAAGACGCCCGGCTGGTGCCGTTCGCCCCCGACTCCCGCTGATATGGCGTGCCTGGTCTGTGCGAACGGCACGAGGCACGTCTGCACGAAGTCGATGTCATAATTGCTCACCAGGTCGGTAAACAGTCCGATCAGGTACTGCCGCGCATCCGGATTGTTCGGGCAGACGAGCTGCCCCAGCGGGTTGCCCCAGATGTCCTGCTGCACCACGTCCACGAGTTCGCCGCGCGCCCGCTCGTTGTCGATGACGGTGTGGGAGATCTCCGCCCCCGTCTTCCAGCCGCGCTTGCGGGCTCGCGACACCAGCATCTCGAGCCAGTCCGTTCCCTTGAGCTCGGCCCGGTCGCTGGTGCGGGGCTTGATCTTCGTGTTGCGATAGTGCTCCGGCCTGGGCCGCCAGTAGGCCCGGCTATCCTCCGGGAAGTACGTCTTCCGCTTCGGATTGTGAGGATAGTAGAAGTCCGTCAACGGCCTCTTCTCCCAGTGCATCAGCGCCACCAGGTACACGCTGTTCACCTGGGCCGTTTCTTGCAAGGTGTCGAAGATCGGCTCGCAGCCTTCATCCAACAGGTCCCACGCATACAAGCTCGCGGCGATCTCCTTGAACCGCTTCCGCGCCCGCCGCCGCGCCGGTGTCTCTTCCCGCGCCGGCAACCCCAGCGGCGTCAGGAAGCCGGCGGAAAAGCTCCGTCGAGTCATCATCATCCGTCTTGCCTCCCTAGCGAACACAGACTATCAGGAATCAGCGGATATTCCCACGGCGCGAGCTCCCCGCCGGCGGTGCTTTCGCCGGTCCGGCCTCAGCAGCGCGGAATCAATGCGATAATGGGCTTGTCGGAGTTCGGGGCGCGACTTCCCCATTTCACACCGGCGCCAGGAGAGACGAAGGTGAGTTTTAGCATCAATGCCCGAAAAGCCAATGACGTGGTAATTCTCGATGTTTCCGGAAGGTTGACGCTGGGCGAACCCACGGCCCAATTGCGCGATCAGGTCCACAAGCTAGTTGACGAGGGCAATCGCAAGATCGTACTGAACCTGTCCGAGCTGCAGTTCATGGACAGCGCCGGACTGGGCGAGCTGGTCGGCGCTTACACGACGGTGACTCGCGCCGGCGGGAAGCTTAAGCTCCTGAAAGTCGGCGGCAAGCCTTTGGGACTTCTGGAAATGACCAAACTGATTACGGTCTTCGACATCTTCGAGGACGAGGCGGCCGCCGCAGCAGATTTCAAATAGACTTGCTCTAGACTTCCGGCACGCACAGACGCTCTTACCTCCGTTGGGGGAGGGCGGAAGGAGGGGACGTGACCGAACAGCTAGTAATCACCGAGGCGGGCGGCGGCCAGAGGACCTGCCCGATAAGCGGCGCGCGTGTTTCGCTCGGCAGGGCCGCGGACAACGACCTCTGCTACCCTGACGATGCCGGCCTTTCCCGCCACCACCTTGTTCTGGAAAAGGTCGGATCGGAGTGGTGGGTCGAGGATCGCAACAGCAAGAACGGCACTTTTCTGAACGACCAGCGCATCACCGGCCGGGTGCGCCTCCGGCCCGGTGACCGCATCCGCGTCAGCCGCTTTACCTTAGTGCTCCAGCAGGATAGCGCCCCAATGCTGGGGACCGTCATCTTCGATCCCGCCGCCAGCCAGGCCGAACTGCCCGCCGCGCACAGCGTCACTTTGCACGAGCTGATCGGCCCCGGCGCCAGGCTGACCGGCGGCGCCGAAGAGCCCAGCACCCAATGGACCGACACGATCAAGCTGCTCATACGCGCCGGGCGTGAGCTGGTGGCGCAAAAGCCCCCCGCCCAGCTCTACGACGACATCCTGCAACTGTCGCTCGAGGCCGTCGGCGCCAGCCGCGGCGTGCTCCTCACCGTCGAGGAAGGCAACTGGTGCATCCGGGCCTCCCGTGGCGACCAATTCCACATCAGCACCGCCGTCCGCGACCGCGTCATCAACGCGCGCCGCTCGCTGCTGATCCGCGATGTCCGCTTCGACAGCGAACTGCGCCAACGCCACAGCATCGTCATGCAAAAGGTCCACTCGCTGATGGCGGTTCCGCTCCAGACCGACGACAACGTTCTCGGCTTGATCTATGTCGACACCCCCCATGCCTGGCGGAACTTCACCCCCGAAGACCTCAACTTGCTCACCGTGATGGCCAACATCGCGGCCATGCGGATCGAGCGCGAACGCCTCACCGCCACCGAGCAAGCCAAGCGCCTCATCGACGCCCAGTTGCGACAGGCCGCCGAGGTCCAGCGCCAGTTCCTCCCTGCCCAAGCCCCTGCGGTCCCGGGCCTCGACCTGGCCGGATACAACCGCCCGTGCGAATGCGTCGGCGGCGACTACTATGACTACATCACTTACCCCGATGGCAAGGTGCTGGTGGCCTTAGGTGATGTGGCCGGCAAAGGCATGCCGGCCGCCCTGCTAATGGTGAATCTCCAGGCCCGCCTGCAATTGCTGGCCGAGCGCCCCGTCGCCCCGGCCTTCCTGGCGACCCTGCTCAACCGCGCCATGACGCGCATCTGCCCCGATAACCGCTTCATTACGCTCTTTCTCGGCGAACTCGATCCCGCCACCGGCGAGCTGGCTTACTGCAACGGCGGTCACAACTCCCCGTTACTCGTCCGCGCCGGCGGCGAGGTCGAGTACCTGGAATCGGGCGGGCCGGTGTTGGGCATTCTCTCTGAGCTTCGTTATGAACCCCAGGCGGTGACGCTCGAGCCCGGCGACACCCTCGTCATCTTCAGCGACGGCATCAGCGAAGCCGAAAGCCCCCAGGGCGAGATGTTCGGAGAACAGCGCCTCCTCGAAATCGTCCGCCGGCACCGCCACCGGAGTGCGCAAGACATCCTGCGGGAGATCAGCCAGGAGCTCGACAGCTTTATCGCCGGGGCCGAACCCGCCGACGACATCACCCTCGTCGTCGCCCGCCGCCTCAGCGGTTCGTCCTGATCTTAGATCACCGCCTCCTGCGCCCGGCGGGCGATCTCGCGCAACATCCCCGCGAAAATGACCTTGTGGATCGGCGACAGACCGTACCAGTAGATCAGACCGGTTAAACCCGCCGGCTCGAAGATCGCCGTCTGGCGAATGATCGAGCCGTTGCCGGCCGGCGTCACGTCAAAGTCCAGCCACGCCCTCCCGGGCAGCCTCATCTCAGCAAAGAGCCGCAGCCGCCGGTCGGGCTCATAAGCCTCCACCCGCCAAAAGTCCACCGTGTCACCCGGCCGCAGCGTTTCCGGATTCTTTCGGCCGCGGCGCAACCCGACCCCGCCGACCAGCGAATCCAGCAAGCCTCGAAGCCGCCACAAGCCGTTGGCATAGTACCATCCGTTGTCGCCCCCGATCCGCCGGATGGGCGCGAAAGCGGCTGCCGGCGGCCGGGACACCTCGACCGTGCGCGAGTCGACGATGCGCGTGCCGGCACGGGCGCCGGCCCGGCTTTGTGACCCCCGAGCGGCGGAGAGCGCATCCGACCAGCGGGTCTCGGCGTACTCGCGCTCCTCGTGCAACAGGGCCCGCCGCACCGCCTCCGCCATCCCCATGGGGCGAATCGGAAACATTTTCCGCGCCCCGTCGTCCCTCACCAGCGTTGGGTTGCGCAACCCTTCAATCAGCAGCCGCCCGACCCGCGCGTGCGCTGGTGTCACCAGGGTGAGCCAGAGGCTCGAAAGGCGGGGTGTCAGCACCGGCACGGGTATGATGATCCGCCGGAGTCCGCGCTGGCGCGCGTATTCACGCAGGATGTCCCCATAGGAGACCTGATCGGCGCCGCCGATTTCGAAGATGCGGCTTTCCGCCGGCAGCTCCAGCGCCGCTGTCAAGTACGCCACCAGATCCTCAATCGCGATTGGCTGTGCCGGCGTAGCCACCCAGCGCGGCGCGATCATCACCGGCAGACGTTCCACCAGGGCGCGGATGATTTCGAACGAGAGACTGCCCGAACCGATCACGATGGAGGCGCGGAATTCGATCACCGGCACTCCGGCGGCCCTCAGAATC
>FWPU01003920.1_pt1 | contig 35988 bp, 29 predicted proteins | sample 2228361 | NCBI WGS metagenome assembly FWPU01 (sample SAMEA103939777, study PRJEB20133) | metagenome
AGGACGACACCACCGGCGCGCCGTCTAACAGTACCACGTCGGCCCCGCTCAAGCCGTCGTCGTCGGCATACTTGACGCCAAAGACTCCGTATCGGCGCAACATGCGCAGCAAACTCTCGTTGGGTGCAGCCTCCATTTCCACCGGCTGCCCGTTCAGAACAAACCCAATCTTCACTCCGCAGTCTCCTCAACCGTGATTGTGCCAATGAATAGACGGCGATCCGATCCCGCGCCTTCCCCCGTTACCGGATAGCGCTCCCCTGTCCTGGCCTCGAACATCCCCAGCGCCACCACGTACTCGCCCGGTGACAAGTCTTTTGGCAGGGACACTTCGTATCTGTCTTCGAACGGACCGGGCAGCCAGTTGGCCGGAGGCAACGCTCCATCTCCGGGGCGAGTCACCACCTGAGCCACAGGCTCAGCATCCAGATTATTTGTATTATACAGGTGTACGAAGACCACGCCGTCTCCTGCGTCTTCAGCCGGACCCTCCCATGTCGCGCGAACCGTCACCGAGCCAGGGGTGTCAGCACGAGCGGGCGCATACTCAAGCGTTATCTGTCGCAGACGAATCGTACCACGCTCACCGAAAAAGGCGACCGGCGGCGTTCCGGGCGACGCCGGCGCGGAATAATTTCCCTGAAAAGCCCAGTGATAATAGGGCAAATAGGCCGTTGTTACGGCTCCAGCCTGTTCGGCCACGATGCGCACGCGCGTCTGTGAGCCAGTGATCAGCGAGCCGGGCACCAGGGTAGTGATCTCCAGCCAGCGGCCCGGCACGCCGGGTTGCACCCGCCGCGCTACCAGCGCGCCGTTCATGTATATGGTCAGCGCCACGCTATCTCGCCCGTGCACGCGCGTGATCAGCAGCAAATCTTCGCCGGGGTGCGTCTTCAGGGTGAAAGCTTCGCCGCCGGTCAACGCCCGCCCACCGTCGGTAGCCTGACACAGCGACGGGTCAAGCGCTCCACAGGCATGGTAATAGTGCGTGTAGACTTCTGTCACGAAGCCCGACGGCTGTACCGTCTGCCACCAGCGGTAATCGTGCACCGCCTCGCTATCCAGATTCGCCACGTCTACGGCGTCCACCAACTCGAACCCCTGTAACGCCTGCAACGTAGACCTCTGCGCTACCTGTTCTTCGGCGCGCGTCGTAGACCAGTCGGCCAGATACACCCCCTGATACTCCGCTGCCGCCGCCACATTGTGATCCGCCAACCTGACGGGGAACTCGGCCAGCAGCTTCCCGAAGACGCCCGCATCCAGAAGATACCGCAAACCCTGCACGTCTGGGTAGATGGCGAACGCAGCGGGCCGGTAGGGGCTGTGCGCCATGGTCTCGTAAATCGCGCCGGGGCCCTGCCGCCACGCGGGAGCCGGGCCGGGCAATGTCAGCCCCACCACGTCATACAGCGGACGCTCGCCGAAGTAACCCATCAGCCCCACGTCGTGCACGGCCACACGCGCGTCAGTCGGCAATGGCAACCGGTCGCGCACCCAGCGCGCCATCGGTACCTGCTGGTCGCGCACCACGGACACGTTCTCGCCATAGTAGCGGGCAAAAGTCAGCCCGGTCATCGCCGAGGGGAGCAGAATCAAGGCGGGCAACGCCCAGCGCCATCCTCGCCATGCGGGCCGACGCGCCAGAGCCTGGCCGAGCGCGTCCGCCGTCCACGCCGCTGCCGGATAGAACAGCGCCATGACCGGAAGCTGATAGCGCTTGAACTGCCAGAAAGCAGTATCCAACGTGGCCACCGCCGCTGTGAGGGCCAGAGCACTGGCCAGCAGCAGCACCGCTCCGTTGACTCGCCGTCTCCGCCAGGTCAGCCAGGTTCCACCCAACAGCGCCGCCAGCGCTGCCGGAGCCAGCAGCGGAGAGGTGAACACGCCCCAGTCCGCGCTATAGCCGGTGAACAGCTCGCACACCATACGCCACCAGAACGAAAGCGTAGCGTTCAACCGCTCCGCCAGGGGAACGCTGCTGTTGGCAAGATGTGACTTGGCCTGTAGGCCGGACGACGAAACGGTGCCAGTCGCCGCCCAGTTGACCAGGGGTTGAACCAGCGCAGCCAGCACAGGCAATGCCAGCATGGCGGCCCGTCGCCAGCGCGCGCTTCGGGCGTGCCGCCAGGGAAAGTGCATCGCAAGCAACGCCGTTGCCAGCCCGGCCACCAGAATACCTTCGGGGCGCAGCAGGACGGTCAGGATGGCTACGCCGACCGTCCCCTTGTGCCATCCACGCAGAGCCGCATAGAGAGTCAGCAGCACCGCGAAGAGGAACAGCGCCGTTTCCATGCCGCTGAGCGCCGCCCAGACGAACGGCCCCGACACAGCAAAGGCCAGCGCCAGAAGCAGTGCATAGCCATGCCCCTCGCCTGTACGCGCCAGAGGGTTTGCCCGTCCCAGCAGGTAGACCAGCCAGGTCGCGCCCGCAAACGCCAGCGCCCCCAGGCCCAGCGCCCAATACGAAAGCGACCAGCCGGTGAATCCAAGCCGGTAGCCCACAGCGAGCAACACCGGATAGATCAGGCTGGTCGCGCCGGAACTGTGGGGATCGCCCGGATAGTAGCGCAATGGCTCGCCGGCAGCCCACTGTCGCGCGTATTGAAAATGGATGTATGTGTCATCGAGCGGCATGAGCAATGGATCGCGACTGACAGCCAGGCTGACGCTCCCATAGAGCACCACCATCGCCCCAGTCACGAACAAAAGGGCCAGCCACGCCAGGAGCATTTCGTGACTGGCCCGCCTGTGCAGGGCCTTCCGTCGGCTGAGCGAACCCTCGTTCGCTCCTCCCCGCGTCAACTGCGCTCGTCCTCCGGTGCTGGATACACCTGCCAGCCGACATCGGCGGTGAGCATCTGCGCAACCCGATCCTGGGGAATGTCCACCAGAATGGCCGACGCCTCTACCGCCACCGAGCCATCGGCCAGCACGATCTCGCCGCTGACCGACGCCGTGCGCCCGCGATCCTGATCCACACGCCCGCGCACCAGGAATTCCTGGCCTAGGGGCACCGGTCTACGAAAGCGCACTTCCAACCGGGCGGTGAACATGAAACGCGCCCGCCTGACGTCATCGGCATCTTCGTCCGCCAGCAGGGCACGGCCCATCGTCTCGTCCAGGATGGTCGCCAGAATACCGCCGTGCGCCATGCCAGGATAGCTCTGGTATGGCTCGTCCAGCGTCACCCGCGCCGACACGCGCTGAAATCCGTCGTTGAAGAAGCGGATGCGCAGGCCGCGGCTCCCCTCAACGCCACACACAAAGCACCAGCGAGCACTGGGCTGCTGGTCGAACCGCTCCCGCTCGGTGGGCCTGTCAGACATACGTCTGCTGACCTCGCCCGCCTAGTTCGAGTATCCCTGCGCAAAGGTGTCAATCATCAGGCGCACATCGTCGCCCAGCGGATAGAGCACCGGGCAGGTGCAGCCCGCCGCCACATATTCGCGCACTTTGGCGCGCACTTCTTCTGGCGTGCCGGAAGCGGTGATGAGTTGCACCACATCGTCGGGCACCAGCTCCATGGCGCGCTCGATCTGCTCTTCGGTCGCGGGCCAGGTGAGCACCTGATGAATCTCATCCAGCAATTCCTGGCTGACGCCGCTGGCCTTCATGATATGCGGCTGCTGCCCCAGGTATTGCGTGACCAGTTTGCGCGCGTTGTCGAGCGCCATCTTGCGATCGCGGTCAACCGAGCACACCACAAGCTGCGGACGATCGATGTCGTACACACTGCGCCCGGAGAGCTTGGCCCCCTGTTCCAGTTGTTCCAGCGCACTCGCGTTGTAGGCGGGCGATACCAGGTAGTTGAGCAACACGCCATCGGCGATCTCGCCCGCCAGCGCCAGCATCTTGGGGCCGGTCGCGCCGATATAGATGGGCACGTTGCGCGGCTCACGACGGCCATGCACGATGTCCAGTTCGATACCGGTCACGTGCACGAACTCCCCGTGAAAGGTGACATTCTTCATCGCCAGCAGGTCGCGCACTACTGTCACATGCTCGCGCATGGCCAGCAGTGGTTTGGTGCGGTTGATGCCCACGTTCTTGGCCAGCGGATCCCACCACGCACCAATGCCCAGGATGATCCGGTTGGGAGCCAGGTCGTCCAGCGTCAGGAACGTCGCCGCCGTGAGCGCCGCGTTGCGCGTCCAGTTGTTGATCACGCCCGACCCAACTTTGATGCGCGTAGTTGTCGCTGCGTAGGCAGCCATGGGCACGATGGCGTCGCGCACCAGGCGACTTTCGGCCTGCCAGACCGCCTCGAAGCCGCGTTCTTCCGCATACTGCACATAACGAATCGCGTCTTGCAAAGGGTGAGCATCCTGTAAATAGAGGGCTACTCGATCGGCCATAAAGGTATCTCCTTATTCAGCATTGTCTTCTCAAGCCACAAACGGGTCTCACTGCCGCTGAGACTCACCCGCCAACAGTTCAACCATGCCAGTCTGCTCTATGATAGGCAGTCCAAGCCTCTTTGCCAACTCCATATAGCGTTTCAAGTCGTATGCCGTATCCAGGTCGAGCGCCGCTCGCTCCGAACGGTGCACCACCACCGTTGCGCCTGCTTCCTGCGCATAGCGCTGGTGCCGCTGAAAGCTGTTTTCCCCAAAAGCATAAGGGATGATCCCCGGCGGACGCACCAGGAGCAGATTCGTACCCAGCTCGGCGCGGTCGGGCACGAGCACCACCGTATTAGGAAAGCGCCCCAGGTCAACCACCGTCGCCACATCCTCAGCCGACAGCAGCGGGATATCCGCCGGCACGATCAGCGCCGCTTCCCCGCCCCATAGTTTGAGGGCCTGCGTGGCCCGCAGCAGAGCGTTGTTCAATTCCGGTGTGCCGCTTTCCTGCACCGTCTGTGCGCCCAGGTCGCGCGCCAAAGCCAGCGCCTTGCTATCGCGACTGATCACCAATACCCCCTGAACATCCGGCAACGGCAGCAGTAACTGTACCGTGCGCACCAGCAATGCTGTGGCCAGCGCTTCGCGCTGCTCCGCCGAGAGCACATCTGCCAGGCGGCTTTTGGCGCGGTTCAACGGCTTGACAGGGACAATCGCCCACACGCTCATTCAGAGACTCTCCACCCAGTTGAGAATTTCCTTCGCCAGACGTACTCTATCTTCTTCTGTCTTCATCAAGGTATACGTCAACAAGACCGATTGGTGTTCCCCCACTACCTGGGGGGTATCCGCCACATCCACCACCAGCCCGTCCAGCAAGCCCTCATAGAAGTGCCACAACCCGCTCACCGAGATGTCCAGGCCTAGTTCCGGCATCAACTTGGCCGCAGGGCCTTTGATTGCCTGCCCGCCGATGAAAGGGCTGACCGCCACACAAGGGCCCTTTCGCCGCTGCAGGGACTCGCGCACACCCTGTACGGCCAGGATCGGGGCAATGGATAGCACGGGATTCGATGGGCAGAGGATGATCAGATCAGCTTCGGCCAGGGCCTGTGCTACGGCAGGGGTCATCCGTGCCATCTCCGCCCCATCGAACCACACGCGCCGCGCGACAGGCTGCCAGCGCCGTCGCACGAAGTATTCCTGGAAGGCCAGCGTGCCATATTCGACCGTATCCACCAGCGTCGCCAGCGGATCATCAGTGACAGGCAGCAGGCGTTGCCGCACCCCCAGCGCAGACGCCAGCCGCGTCGTCACCTCGGTCAACGAGAGGCCCTGCGCCAGCCAGTATGTGCGTAACAGGTGCGTGGCCATGTCGCGATCGCCCAGCCGGAACCATCCCTCTTCGCCGTAACGTACCAGCATGTCGAGCATTTGCCAGCTATCGCCGGCCACTCCCCACCCTGTTTCCGGGTTGGCGATGCCCGCCAGCGTGTACATGACGGTATCCAGGTCGGGCGAAATGTGCAGACCGTATAGCTCGAAATCGTCGGCCACATTGCCGACAACAGTCAAACGCTCGGCGGGCACTATCTGCGCCAGGCCGTAGACCAGCTTGGCCCCACCCACTCCCCCGGCCAGGGCCACCACTGACTTTGTGCTCATCAGTACCACCGCACCAGATCGTCCAGCGGAGAACGCTCCTTGGCCCGCGTCTCCGCCGGGTAACCTACCGTAACCAACACCTGCGCTTCCCAGTCCGCCGGTACATCCAGCGCGTCCCGCACAACGTCCGGGCAGAACAAGGGCGCGCACATCCAGCACGCCCCCAGTCCGTGTGCATGAGCCAGCAAGAGCATGTTCTGCACTGCCAGCGCCACACTCTGCACGGCCATCGTCCGCTCCAGGAGTTGTCGGCGCTCATCCGGGTATTGATCCATGTCGGCCATGCTCAGGAACGCTACAATGGCCGCAGGAGCCTGACTGATCCGCGCCACCGAACGGGTCACCTGCCGCTCCACCTCCCCGGCAGGCAGGCCATCGGCCAGCAAATCGTGCCGCAAGCGCTCGCCCATCGCTTCCGCCAACATCCGCCTGCGTTGAGCATCCACCAGCACAACGAAACGCCAGGGCTGCCGGTTGTGCGCCGAAGGTGCCCAGCGCGCAGCCTCCAACAGTTCCCTCAGTATCTCCGCAGGAACAGGGCGATCCTCATAGCGGCGAACGGAGCGCCGGCTGCGCATCAGGCGCAGCGCCGCGACGGTATCCATCATCGCTCAACCGCCTGGCTCCTGGTGATCGGCGTAGAGGTCGAGCGCTTCCGGGCGAATCAGGTCGGCAGCGCGGCCATCGCCGGCGGGCAGGCGCAACCCGCGCACCAGCACTACCGGCAAGCCTTCGTCCCCCTGCCCCGTGATCAGGCCCGCCGCCGCTGCCAGCTCATCGCCCAGGCCGGTGACAGTGACGCGCAGCTCGCGCCCGTAGAGATCGCGCTGTCCGCGTTTGTCCCACACTGCGGGAAAGCCCGCCAGCCCGATCGCCACGCCCACCGTGCCAACCCGGAAGGGGCGACCGTGCGAATCGCTGATCACCACGCCAGGCGCGATGCCGGTCAGTTCCGCCAGGCGTTGGCGAATGAGGGCTGCCGAACGATCGGGGTCTTCGGGCAAGAGCAACACCCAGTCTTCGCCCTCGCGCCCCACGTTGGAATGGTCAATGCCCGCGTTGGCCAGGGTGAAGCCCAGCCGATGCCGCACGATCAACACATCCTGGCGCATACGCGAGATCGCTGTGGACTCGCGCAGGATCAGTTCTACCATACGCGGGTCTTTGCGGACGATTTCGGCCACCCGGCACGCCCGCGCGCCCGGCTGCACAGTGCGCAGGTCTACGAAACGCCCCTCAGCTTTAGAGACCAGCTTGGAGGTGATCACCAGGACATCACCCTGCTGCAAGGTGATCTGCGCCTGCGCCAGGCTGGCGCAGATCAGCGCAGCAAGATCGTCGCCGGGCTGCACATGCGGAATGCCCGGCAACCCGACGAATGTCACCTGCGTGAGAAGCCCGGAGATAGACACGTCATTCAAGACCCGTGATGCGAATCCCCGCCCCGGCGACTTTGTAGCGCTTGTTGATATACAGCAACACGGGGGTCAGCGCCTCGACTGCAACCGCGTTGGCCAGCGGGCCGGCATCAATCGCCCGCATCCCAGGGATCGCCTCCACCAGTTGGGCCACTTCGGCTTTGGCTTCTGCATCGTCGGAGCAGATCAACACATCACAGTTGACGTTGTGTCCCAGGTCTTTCAGATGCGCGGCGCCCACGTTCTGGAAGGCCGCCACCACTTTCACCCCATCGCCCAACAGCGCCTGCGCTTCCAGGCTGGCCGCTTTCCCCGGCGGGACATGCACAGTGCGGACGTCGGGCGGTTGCAACGGTACCGTGACATCCACCAGTATCTTGCCCTGCACCTGCTCCTTCACCGACTCCAGAATTGCCTGGTGAGCGCTGTAGGGCACGCTAAGCACCACGATGTCGGCCTGAGCAGCAGCGTCTTCGTTGCTCATCCCCTGGATCAGCGCGGCACCCAGTAACCCGTTCAACTCTTCGGCTTTGGTTGCCGCGCGTTCGGCATCGCGCGACCCAATCAACACCCGATAGCCCTGATGCGCCCAGCGCAACACCAGGCCAGAGCCTTCTTTGCCCGTCCCCCCCAGCACTGCGATCGTCAGGAACTTGGAATCGCCGGTCAAAGCGGAAACCTCCCTCACTACTGCGCGAGCACCTGTTGAACAAAGTAGTTATAGCGCTCCCAGACCTTCGGTGCATAATCGCGCGCCGCAGCGGCGATGGCAGTCTCGTCCAGTGTGAGAAGCTGCCGGTCGCGCATGAGCACGCGCCCCGCGACGATGGTCGTCGTCACCATAGACGCCTCGAAACCAAACAGGATGTGCCAGGGCAGGTTGCCAGCGTGGAGAGGGGTGAATGGTTTGTAGTCCACCAGAATCACATCAGCCGCCGCCCCCGGCACAAGTTCGCCGACCGGTTGAGAGAAGAAGGACGTCGCCAGCCTGGCATTGTTGGCCGTGCCAATACGCGCGATGAGGTCGCCGGGGGCCAGCCGTGGATCGCGGTGCGCCACCTTTTGCAGGAGGTACGCAGCTTTCCACTCCGCCCACATATTGTTGCTGAACCCATCATTGCCCAGCGCCAGCTTGATCCCTTCCTGCGCCATGGTGTCAATAGCTGCCGCGCCTACTGCGTTGTTCATATTCGAGCGCGGTTGATGCGATACCCACGTCCCCGTCCGTTTGAGAATCTCGCGCTCCGCCGCATTGACGTGTACGGCGTGCGCGACAATGGTCTTCGGCCCCAGAATGCCCAGGGCATCAAGCCGTTCGACCACGCGCCTGCCCGATTTGCGCAGGCTGTCTTCCTCATCCGCTTCGTGCTCGGCCACGTGAATATGGAAACCCGTGTCCAGGCCGCTGGCCGCATCAACACACGCCCGCAGCGTCTCGTCAGACAGTGTCAGGCTGGCGTGCAGCCCGAAGGTCGCCGCCACCAGCGGGCGCGCCTTCGCCGCACGCAGGAAACGCACGTTTTCGGCGATGCCCGCCTGTGCTTTCTCCAGCCCATCGCGATCGGTGACCTCGTAACACAGCACCGCGCGCACCCCCGCCTGCTCGACAGCGTCGGCGATCACGTCCAGGCTCCCATCAATGCAATTCGGGCTGGCGTGATGATCGATCAGCGTCGTGGTGCCGTGCTTGATGGCATCTATCAGACACACCAACGCACTGAAGCGCACAGCTTCAGCATCGAGCGACTTGTCCAGTGGCCACCACAGGCGCTGCAATATCTCCGGAAAATTCTTGGGAGCCGGGCCGGGGATGGCCAGTCCACGCGCATAGGCACCGTAGAAGTGCGTATGTGCGCAGATGTTGCCCGGCATGATCAACTGACCGCGCGCGTCCAGGCGTTCGGCCTGCGGATAGCGCTCGGCCAGCGTGTGCGCGTCGCCCACTTCACGGATCGTGCCGCCCTCAATATAGACTGCTCCCGCCTCGATCACGCGGTTGGGCGTTTCCCAGGTAATCACTGTTCCGTTCAGAATTAACAAACCCATCGCTCTGTTCGCTCCAGATAGCTCTATATTCAGTGCCGGATAGCCCGTCCGACACCTGCTGACGAAACAACCTCTTCTGCTATCCCACTCTCATCCTGGTGCGGCGGCGGCTGGCAAGAAGCCATGATCCGTTTCAGAAGGCAGTCAAAGCCTGGCCTGCCGTCCAGCGTGTCCGACGAAGCCGCGCAATTACCCCACCCGATGATCTGAAATGTATTCGCGCCGGACGCCGTGACGATCCAGCGCATAGAAGCCTCGATCCACAAACCCGTCCGCCTCTGCATACAGATCGGCCAGGTCGTGCGCGGCAACGAACCGATCCCAGGTGGTATAGATGAAACTGATCGCCCGATGTCCCCTGTTGAGAATCGGCGGGGTCTTGCAGCGCAGTTCTCCCACCTGGACTTTGTAGTAGAGCGCCTGGGCACGGGGATGAGTTGATTCTTCCGGCAACAGATCGCAGCGGCGAACCAGCTCGATCCCCGTGCGCCGTGCATAGAAGTGAATACCGCCGTTCAGCTCGCCAAACGCACGGCTGAAGAAGAAAGCGATGTATTCCGCATAGATGCCCTGTTCGGCCTGTCCCTGCGGCACGCGATACCAGTGCTCAACCTGCAGCTTCCCGAAATCGCGCTTGCGGTTGATCACGCCAACCAGGACGCGATCTTCGGGGTACATCGCCGCTCCCGATCAGATTCTCCCCGTCCGGCGATACTCCAGCAGCCGGGCGTCAATTTCCTTGACCAACGCCTGTTCGGCTTCCCACCAGGCGGGGTCTTTCTGGGCGTCGAGTTCCTGCACCGTCTTGCCCTGCTGCTCAACCCAGGTGTAATACTTCAGGTTGTGCCAGCGGGCGCGGTTCTCCCAGTTGCCTTCCCAGATATAGTCCGTGCGCAGGCCATGGAACAGGCTGCGCACCCGCGCGATGGCTTCCGTCTCGTCAACCACACCATAGTCGCGGCGCATGGCTTCCATGACGCTGCCATAGCGATCCAGGCCGTCGGTAGCCACTGTGACGATCAAATCGTCCTTGCCCATGCGGTAGTACTTGGCCGTCTTGATCGCGCCGAAGATGTTGCAGATGCTGCTGATGCCCAGGCGCGTCTTCAGATAGTCTACCGTCTCCTGCGGGATGCCGAAGTAATTCACCAGCGCGCGCAGCCCGCCCTCGTCGGCGAAGACCTGCAGACCAAGCTTTGTCTCCAGATCGTCAATCAGCATGATGGCGTCCATGTTGTTGACGTTGTGAATCCAGGTCACGTGCTTGTCGCCGATGCCCTGGATGTCGTGCCCGCCGTAACCGTTGAGCGCCAGAGTAGGGCATTGGATCGGTTCCAGACCGACGATCTTGTGATCGTGCCACTGCTGCTTGAGCCGGTCGCCCGCGGCGATCGTCCCCGCGCTACCCATTGCCGACACAAACGCCGACACTTTTCCGCTACCGATCCCCTGTTCCGCCAGTTCCGCAGCCAGGTCAATAATGGTATTGCCGGTCACATAGTAGTGGAACCGGTAGTTCCCCATCACCTCGAACTGATTCATGCTGCGCATGTTGGGGTCGGAAGCCATCAACTCCTTGACCTTGTCGTAGATTTCCTTGACGTTGCTTTCGCAACCAGGCGTCTTGATGACTCTGGCCCCATACGCTTCGATCATCTCGAAGCGCTCCCGGCTCATCTCCTCCGGCAGGATCACGATGCTGTTGCAGCCCATGCGCCCCGCCACATAGGCCCCGCCGATGCCATAGTTGCCCGTCGAAGGCCAGATCAGCGTGTGTTTCCAGGGGTCTACATCGCCAAAGAGTTCCTTCTCGATCAGCACAGAATAGGTCGCGCCCACCTTGTGGCTGCGAGTGGGGAAGTGCGTGCTGGTTAGCACGGCGATGGGCGTCTCCACGCCGGTCAGTTGAGGCGGCAGCACCGCATACTGAATCCGGTTGTTGATGTCGCGCCAGGAAATATTGAACAGATTGATCGGCGCGAGCGGGTCCTTGGTGCGCGCTTCGTTGGCTCTGGCCCGGGTCTCCGGATCGATCAGGTGCGGATGCAACATCTCTTCAAACGTCGGTCCTGTGATCAGTTTTCGTTCTGCCACTGTGAGTTCTCCTATCGACAATCTATCATCCGTTCGGCAGCGTCTTTGTCTGCCAGGTTGCTACCCATTTCCGTATCGCGATTGACAAGGTCGTAGGGGTCAAGAGACCTCGTCATCCGGGAAGATTTCACGTTCCAGACGTTTCATCTGGTTGTAGACATAGTCGCGGTGATTGGCCAGCTCACGATAGCGTTGATACGCCTCGTCCGGCATTTTCTCGGTCGCTCCCCCATGCTGTGCCAGCAGGGTGTCAATTTCCTCATCGAGCGCTTCGTACTCCAGAACCAACTGTTTGTATTGCCGAACGCGCTCGATATCGCCACTTCCTTCTGGTCGCACTTCGCCAGTCACCGATCCACCCCTTTTCACCAATCACTTTTTCGCATTACGGATGTCGTCTGCAGAGTTCATCCCCTGCTCTGCCTGTTCCGCCCCAGTAGCGCCAGGGCCTTCTGGCTGACGTTCCCACACATCGGCCACCACGTACAACGGTCTCTGGCGTACCTCGTCATAGATGCGCGCGACGTATTGTCCCAGGATGAAAAAGAAGAACATCTGAAACGAGCTGACCAGCAACAATACCACCAGCGTCGTTGCCTGGCCCTCGAACTGAATATTACTGCCCGACAGGCGCAGCAGAGCTACGACGGGAATAGCCAGGATGGCGATCAGCGCCAGAAGCAGGCTGGCGTAGATGGCTACCTGCAAGGGGAAATAGGAAAAACCGGTGATGGCGTCCAGCGCAAAGCGGATCATCTTGCGCAGGGGATACTTGGTTTGTCCGGCAAACCGTTCCTGGCGCACATAGGTGACGCCCGTCTGCCGAAAACCGATCCAGCTTGTCAGGCCGCGAATGAAGCGATTGTGCTCGCGCATCGAGTTGAGCGCATCAACCACCTGGCGATCCATCAGGCGGAAGTCCCCCGTATCCACCGGGATATTCACATCGGTGATGCGATAGATGAGGCGATAGAACAGCTTGGCGGTGAACTTCTTGAACCAGGACTCGCCTTTGCGTTCTGAGCGCACGGCGTAAACCACCTGGTACCCCTCGCGCCATTTTTCCAGCAGTTGCAGGATCACTTCCGGCGGGTCTTGCAGGTCGGCATCAATGATCACCACCGCCTGCCCGCGCGCGTGATCCAGCCCCGCCGTCACAGCGTTCTGATGCCCGAAGTTGCGCGCAAAGTTCACCACACGCACCCGTGGATCGCGCTCCACCAGGGCGCGCATCTTCTCCGCCGAGCCGTCGTAGCTACCGTCGTTGACCATGACCAGTTCCCACGGCTCGCCTGTGCTGTCCAACACCGCCGCCAGCCGACGATACAGTTCGTCAATGATCGGCTCTTCGTTGTAGACCGGCGCTACCACCGAAATGACTGGACGTGTGCTCATGTCTCTCCTGCAAGCGGGTACCCCTGGCACTGGTATTCATTGTACCCACTGAGCGCTGTTGACGCGACCGCCCCTCGGCAGGGGGTGTATTTCTAGTTTGGGGCAGAATTCACCAGAGAGAGCACAAAGGCCACAGAGCAAGTCACAGAGTTTTGAGTTCTTTCTCCTCTGCGCCCTCGGCGTCTCTGCGGTTCAAGACCATTGCCCAAAACTGAAATGCCCCCTCGGCAGGCGGGAATGTTCAGTCCCCTGGCGCGGCTCGACTCTCCCTGAGAAATACAGGGAAATATGCTTAATTCCTCAGCAATCTCGTTTATGCCGGACGAAACGTGGGCAACCCCAACACCCGGCGTGCCCGTTCCACCTCCTCGATATCGGGCGCGACAGAATAGCCGTTGCCCGCCACACGCATAGCGCTCTTGATGTCCTTCAGTCCGTTGCCGGTCACCAATAGCACGACACGGTCTACGGAGGTCAGGTGCCCCTCGGCCAGCGCCGCCCGTGCTCCGGCATAGACCGCCGCTGCTGCTGGCTCGGCGAAGACCCCGCTTAGCCGGGCCAGGACGGGAATCCCTTCCAGAATCGCTTCGTCGGGCACAGAGACAAACGCACCGTTGCTCTCGCGCACCGCTCGCACCGCGCGCACGCGGTCGCGCGGCAGGTCGGCGGCGATGCTGTCGGCCACCGTATGCGATTCAATCGGGGCCATGGTCGCCGGGTCTTGGCCGCGTTTCCAAACCTGGTAGCAGGCTGCACTGCCGTCCGCCTGCACGCCGATCAGGCGCGGCATACGGTCAATCCAGCCCAACGCCAGCAGATCGCTGAAGCCTTTGTGCACCCCGCTGATGATATTGCCATCGCCCACGCTGAGCACCACCGCATCGGGAACCTGCCAGCCGAGTTGCTCGGCAATCTCATAAGCGACCGTCTTCTTGCCTTCCGCCGTGTAGGGATTCATGCCCGTATTGCGGTTGTACCAGCCATAGCGCTCTGCCGCCTGCACCGCCAGATCGAAAGCGTTGTCGTAATTACCGCGTACCAGCAGCACATGTGCTCCATACGTCAGCAGTTGGGCGATCTTGGCTTCGGGAGCAGAGGCTGGCACGAAGATCACCGCCGGCAATCCCACACTGGCCGCCAACCCCGCCAGCGCCGCCGCCGCGTTGCCGGTGCTGGCCGTCGTCACCACCTTGATCCCCTGTGCCATGGCGCGCGCCACCACCAGCGCGCTGGCTCTGTCTTTCAGCGATCCGGTCGGGTTGCGCCCGTCATCTTTGATCCAGGTCTGCGCCAGCCCCAGGTCGGCGGCCAGACGCGGCGCATCATAGAGGGGCGTCCCGCCCACTGCCAGTGGAGGAACAGGCGCATCGGCGGGAAGTGGCAGGAGCGGGCGGTAACGCCACATGGTGGGATCGGCGCTGCGCGCGATATCCTCGCGGCTGACAGCCTGGCGCAGCGCCCCCACATCGTAAAGCACATCGAGCGTGCCCGCCTGTCCACAGGCCGGGCATGTGTATGGCACCTGATCTGGCGCATAGGACTTCCCGCAGATCGGGCAGCGCAGTTCAGCAACGTACATGCGGCGACTCCTGTCTACTAGGCCGGAACGATGCGCGTGCCAGTCTCGCCACGCAGCGCGCGAGCGATATTCTCCGGGTTGGTGATGATTGCCAGCGGGCCGCCGTTCTCCAGGTAATTGACGATCGCCTCGATCTTCGGGTACATGCTGCCTGGCTTGAAATGCCCTTCGGCCATATAGCGGCGCGCCTCGGCCAGCGTCATCACGTCCAGGTCTTTCTGGTCTGGCTTGCCGAAATTGAGCGCCACCTTTTCCACAGCGGTCGAGATCAAGAAGAGATCGGCCTTCAGACCGTTGGCGAGCAAGGCCGTGCCGCGATCTTTGTCAATGACTGCGTTGACGCCCCGCAGATTGCCTTCTTCGTCGCGGATGACCGGAATACCCCCGCCGCCGGTGCAGATCACCACGAAGTCCTTTTCGACCAGGGTGTTGATCGCATCCAATTCGATGATCTCGATGGGGATGGGCGAAGGTACCACCCGCCGATAGCCGCGTCCGGCATCCTCAATCACTGTCCAGCCCTCGTCGCGGAAGCGCTTGCCTTCTTCCTCGGTCATGAAACCGCCGATGGGCTTGTTGGGATTCTGGAAAGCGGGGTCGTTGCGGTCTACCAGCGTCTGCGTGACGACCGTAACCACCCCGCGCCGAATCCCCACCGTGCGCAGCTTGTTATTGAGAGCCTGCTGGAGCATGTAGCCGATGCTGCCCTGCGTGTCCGCGCCGATCAAGTCCATCGGCGTCATGTGAATGCCTTCGACCTTGTTGGCCAGCTCGTTGCGGCGCAGGATGAAGCCCACCTGTGGCCCGTTGCCATGCGTGATGACCACGCGCCAGCCGGCGCGGATCATGTCTACGATATGGCCAGCGGTTTGGTAGACGGCCTGCCATTGATACTCGACCCCAGGTCTGTTATTGTCCAAAATCAGGGAGTTGCCGCCAATAGCGATGACGGCGGTGCGTGCAGATGGCATGGTTTCCTCACAAGAGAACTCAGAATCCTTTACCTTTTAACACGAATGTTCCACCAGGGATGCGAAAGCCGATCCCCCTCGAAGCGGCAGATCGGCTCATCTCGCAAGTGCATACCGGCTCGGAAAACCGTCCCTAGCGCATGGTCAGCGCCATCACTGCCTTCTGGACGTGCAGGCGGTTCTCCGCCTCGTCATAGACGCGGCTCTGCGGCCCGTCAATGACGGCATCGGTCACCTCGATGTTGCGATCCGCTGGCAGGCAGTGCAGATAGATGCCGTCGTTGGTCAGCGCCATGCGCCGCTCGTCGGCGATCCAGTCCTTGTACTTGGCAGCGATGCGGGCCGACTCTTCCATGTCTGTAGTGGTCAGCGTTGCCCCCCAGCTCTTGGGGTAGACCACATCAGCCCCCTTGAAGCCTGCGTCGAAGTCGTCGAGGATTTCGAAACTGCCGCCGGACTTGCGCGCGTTCTCGCGGGCCAGGTCAACGATCTCTGGCATCAGCTTGAATTCCGGCGGATGGGTCAGACGGACGTTCATCCCAAAGCGTGTCGCCAGGGTGATCATGCTCTGCGGCACCGAAAGGGGCTTCTGGTAGCTCGAAGCATACGCCCACGACATATTGAGCGTCTTGCCGCGCACGTCGCGCCCGAAGTGCTCAAAGATAGTCATCATATCGGCCAGCGCCTGGAACGGATGGTACCAGTCGCACTGCATGTTGAGCACTGGCACGCGGCTGTATTTGGCCACCTCGCGGATGTACTTGTTGCCCACGCCCCAGTCCACCTGACGGATGGCGATGCCATCGCAATAGCGCCCCACGATCTCGCCGATTTCTTTGGCCGTGTCGCCATGAGCGATCTGCGTCGTGCGGCTCTCAATGAACTGCGCGTGCCCGCCCAGTTGGGCCATGCCCGCCTCAAAGCTCACGCGCGTGCGCGTGCTGGGGAAGAAGAACATCAGCGCCAACACCTTGTCGCGCAGCAGGGGGTGAGGCTCACCCAGGGCACGCTTGCGCTTCAGATCAAAAGCGACCTCAAAAATCGTATTGACCTCGTCGTCCGTCCACTCGTCGGGCGTGATCATGTCCCGACCGATCAAATGTGTCTGCATGGTATCACCTTCTTCTCAACAACCGATTTCGTCCGAATCTCAGGCCTCCGACGATGATCAGGGGCGCGGGCAGTCGGCCCCACGCCCCTGACATGCGCTCCGCTTTACTCCACTGCGCCCAAAATCAGCGCCAGCAACGCCATACGCGAGAGCACGCCGTTGTAGGCTTCCACCCAGTAGCGCTGATGACGGGTGGTGTCCACATCCTGCAGCAGCTCATCCTGGCGTGGCAACGAATGCAACACGATGGCGTTCTTGCGGGCCTTTTCGAACAGCAACTTCTTGGTGACCTGATAGTTGGCGGGCGTGCGCCCTTTGTCGGCACGGGCTTCTTCGCGCGCCTTGGTATAGTCGGGCTGTACCACCGGCTCCATGTAGATCACGTCGGCCTCGCCGATCACCTGCTCGATGTGCTCTTTGCGCTCAAAGTTGAAGCCCATCTCGCGCACTTCCTGCTCGAACTCCGGCAGGAAATACATTTCATCGGGTGCGATCACATACGCCTTGACGTCGAATTTGCTCAAGGCATAGCTGATGCTGTGCATGGTACGCATACGCATGTCGCCGATCAGAATCCAGGTGAGGCCGTCGAGCGTGCCGCGCTCGCGCCAGATCGTCATCAGATCGGTGATGACCTGGGTCGGGTGCTCGCCCCAGCCGTCGCCGCAGTTGATCACGGGGACACTGGCGTGCATGGCCGCCTCGGCAGGCGCGCCCTGCTGATAATGTCGCATGGCGATCACGTCGCCGTAGTATTCCAGCATCTTGACCGTGTCCTGGATGCCTTCTTGATAGAAGTCACCGGCACGGGTCATCTTGGCGTCGGCGAAACCGGTCACATGCCCGCCTAGGCGGTGCATGGCGGCCTCGGTCGCCAGACGGGTGCGCGTGCTGGGCTGGTAGAAAGCCGTCACCAACGTCTTGTGGGCCAGCAGATCGCCATTGCGCCGGTCGCGCGCATACGGTTCCAACTCATCGGCAACCTGGAAGACGCGGAAATACTCGTGCCGCTCGAAATCCTTGAGCGACAGAATATCACGCCCCAAAAAGCTACGCATGGTTCAAACTCCTGTGTGTCTCACGTCGAATGTGGGTTTTGCGGGAAATCTCTGTCCGGGGTGCTGTAGTGCGCTTTCCCATTAGTCGCGTTAGGATACCACGTCCCCGACAAGATGTCATCCCTGTTTTTGCGCCGCTCGTCACGGCGCGAACGGCTTCCCGCGCAGAAAGCGCCCGCGCCCCGGCTCACTGCGCAACGTCCCCTCGTGCACCAGCACTTCGCCCCGACTCAGCACAGTTCTGATCTGCCCCTTGACCGCGATCCCCTCGTAGGGGAGATAGCCTGCCACCGTGTGCATCTGCTCCGCCCGCAGCGTGACTTCTGGTTCTGGATCATAGATCAGCAGATCGGCATCGCTGCCCGGCAAGATGGCTCCCTTTTGCGGATAGAGTCCAAACAGCCGCGCCGGTTCGGCGGCCAGCAGACGCGCCAGCGCCGGCAACGGGATTGGGACGACACTTTCGCCAGTACGGCGACGCTGTTCCGCCTGATGCACCGCCGCCGTGTAGGTGAGCTGAAACAAGGTCTCCAGACCAGGCAGCCCGCCGGGCGTCTTGGTGAAGTCGGCGAATTCCCGCTTTTGCGCCAGCGTGTAATCGCAATGATCGGTTGACACTGCGCTCAATATCTGCCAGCACTGCAGCAGATCAACCTGCCAGGCTTTGGGACGCAGCGGAGGCTGCAGAATGTAGAACTCTGGCCGCGTCCCCTGATACACGCTGTCGTCTAGCCAGAAGTACTGTGGGCAGGTCTCGCCATACACCGGCGGCCAGGCCCGCTCGCGCTGCGCCTGTTGCACCTGCCGCACCGACTCTGCCGTCGAACAGTGCACGATGTAAACAGCCGCGCCCGCCACCTCCGCCAGATGGATCACGCGCCGGATGGCCTCGACCTCAGCTTCTGGCGGTCGTCCCTGCGCATGATAGGCCCAGCTCGTCTTGCCCTCCCGCACCAGCCGCGCTGTTGCGTCGGTGACCATGGCGTCGTTCTCGCAATGTACCATGGCTAGCATGTCCCGCGGCATGGCGCGGAATGTATGCAACAACGTCGCATCGTCGGCATAGTAATTCGGGCGGTAGGTGGTGTAGAGCTTGATACTTGGCACGCCCAGGTCGCGCAGGCTCTCCAGCCACTGCCGGGCCTGCGCCGGGTCTTCGGGCAGGTCGGTGACCATCATGTGCAGGCCATAGTCAATGAGGGCAGGCGCACATTCCTGCAGCCGCGCTTCCAGCGCTTCCTGGAACGACATGCCGGGGAATTGCGTGGCAAAATCCACCACCGTCGTCACTCCCCCAAAGGCCGCCGTGCGTGTGCCGATCTCCCAGTTGTCTGCCGTCTTGTAGATGCCTGTATCCAGTTGAATATGGGTATGCGGATCCACAACGCCAGGGAATACGTAACATCCCTGCGCATCTACGATCTCCGCCCCGGCCCAGACCTCGCTGCCGTGCGCGACCAGACCAGCAATGCGCTCGCCCTCGATGAGCACGTCGGCAGACAGCACACCCGCGGGAGTGACAACCAGTCCGCCCCGCACGATCTTCCTCTGACTCATCGCCCTACCCTCCATTGACTAGCGCCAGCGCCAGCCGGTTATGGTGTTCGATCAGGGGTTCGAGTTCCAGCGTCGTCAGCCGCCCTTCGCGGACGATCACGCGCCCGTTGATCACGCTCAGACTCACATTGATCGAGGTGCAGAAGAGCAGCGCCGCCACCGGATCGTGCCACGCTCCCGCAAACGGCAGTCGCCTGAGATCGTAGGCGACGAAATCTGCGGCCATGCCCGGCTTGAGCGCGCCGATGTCGTCGCGTCCCAACACACGCGCCCCACCCAGCGTCGCCAGTTCCAATGCCTGACGGGCCGTCATCGCCTCTGGGTCTTGGGTCAGGGCACGCTGCATCAACAAAGCCATGCGCGCCTCATTGAGTAGATGCCCGCTGTCGTTGCTGGCGGAGCCATCTACCCCCAACCCCACCGGCACGCCGCGTCGCAGCATCTCGCGCACACGGGCGATCCCGCTCGCCAGACGAGCATTGCTGACCGGGCAATGGGCTATCCCCGTGCCGGTCTGCCCGAAGCGATCCAGGGCTTCGTCGGTCAGGTGTACGCAGTGCGCGTGCCACACATCCTCGCCGATCCAGCCCACGTCTTCGGCATACTCGCCTGGCTTGAGGCCAAACATCTGCACACTGTAGGCCACATCCGGTTCGGTCTCGGCTAGATGCGTATGCAAGCGTACTCCCGGATAACTGCGCGCCAGTTCCGCCGAGGCGCGCATCAGGTCGCGCGAGACGCTGAAGGGTGAGCAGGGAGCCAGCGCAATACGCAGCATGGCGTAGCGACTGTTGTCGTGATAGGTCTCGATCACCCGCTGACTATCGGCCAGGATGTCATCTTCTCGCTCGACCACACTGTCCGGCGGCAAGCCCCCTTTGCTCTCGCCAACGCTCATGCTGCCGCGCGTGGCATGAAAGCGCAACCCCGTCTCCTGGACACCGCGAATCTCGTCGTCCAGCGTGACATCGTTGGGGTAGATATACAGGTGATCGCTGGAAGTGGTGCAGCCGGAAAGGATCAGTTCTGCCGCCGCCAGTTTCGCGCTGACGTAGACCGCTTCCCCCGTCAGCCGCGCCCAGATCGGATAGAGCGAGCGCAACCAGCCGAACAGTTCTTTATTCTGCCCGTCCACGATCACGCGCGTCAGCGACTGATACATGTGATGGTGTGTATTGATCAGCCCCGGCAACACCACATGGCCGGTCAGGTCAATGACCTCGTCGGCGTCAGACGGCAGAGCGCGCGTTGGCCCCACCGCCTCGATCACATTGTCGCGCACGAACAACGCCCCATCGGGGATTTCGCGCCGGGCGTCATCCATGGTCACCAGCACAAGGGCATGTTTGATCAGCAAAGTAGCCATCGTTTTTCCTCAAACAAATACAAGTACGGGCGTGTACCTCAGCGCTCTGCCGCATGGCCGCTGCGGCACACGCCCCAGCAAATTGCACCGCCGCAGTGCCCATAGGGCATATGCAGATTGGGGGGCGAAAATCCACAAGGCGAGCGCCGAGGCCACCCAGAGAGACGCGGAACTCTCTCGCTCTCTCCCCTGTGCCCTCGGCGTCCTTGCGGTTCAAAATGACTGCCCTAAAAAGCGAAGGCCCCCTGCGCATACCTCATACCGCGCCGGAGATAGCCAGATCGGCTCCGCGCAGGGTATTCTTGAGCAACATGGTGATAGTCATCGGGCCGACTCCGCCCGGCGACGGCGTGATCGCCCCCGCGACCTCTTTGACCTCGTCGAAGGCCACGTCGCCCACCCAGCGATATCCTTTCTCGCTGGTGGGATCGTCTACCTTGTTCGAACCCACGTCAATCACATAAGCACCGGGCTTGACCCAGTCTCCCCGCACCAACTCTGGGCGACCTACGGCAGCGATCAGGATATCGGCCTGACGGCAGACAGCGGGCAGGTCTCTGGTGCGGCTGTGACACACGGTTACCGTGGCGTTGCGGTGAATCAGCAACATGGCCGCGGGCAAGCCAACGATGTTGCTGCGCCCTAACACAACCGCATTGGCCCCTTCGAACTGCGCCCCGGCCTCTTCCAGCAAGACGATGGCCCCATGAGGCGTGCACGGGATGAAGAGTGGCTCGCGCCCCTTCATGGCCAGCCGCCCAATGTTGACCGGATGGAAGCCATCCACGTCCTTGGTCAGGCTGATCAGGCTGAGGACGCGCTCCTCGTCCAGATGTCGGGGCAACGGCAATTGCACCAGGATGCCATGCACGCGCGGGTCTTCATTGAGCCGCTGCACCAGCGCCTCGACTTCTTCCTGAGTGGCATCAGCGGGCAGCTCATGAGGGAACGACTCGATGCCCACGTCAGCACACGCCTTGCGCTTCATACGCACATAGCTATGCGAAGCCGGGTTCTCACCGACCAGCACTGTCGCCAGCCCTGGCACGACGCCGTGCCTGGCCTTCATCTCGGCCACAGCCTGGGCGATCTCGGCTCGCATCCGTTGAGCTACTGCATTTCCGTCAATTATCTTGGCGGTCATGGATACGCTTTACCTTTCTCCAAAACAGACCTAATCGTTGCATTCCGGCAGATCAGCTCGACCGGCGCTCTGCTCTCATGTTTTGCGTCAACGTCCCGGCGCACTGTGATCCGTTATCAGCCTAACACGAGCCGGCTTTCCCGGCCAGTGATGAGAAGCATCAGTGCGGCACTATTTGTCAATGATTTCGCACAACTCTTCTACAAAACCGCATCCCCTCAAAAGGTAGACTCGGGTACTATAACAGATAGGGGTAACAGGCCTGTAGCGACGTGCGTTCCGCTGCCAGGAGTGATTGAAACGAGCGGTCGGGCGCGCTGCAAAGACGGTTCAGGAGGAAAACGTCCGATGTTTGACCCTCTTGCCAACCTGAAAAAACGCCGGGGACGGATGGGCTGGCACAGTGCGCGCCGCGTCGTGCCGAAGTCGCGCGGCCAGGCGCTGATCGAATATGTGCTTATCCTGCTACTGGTCGTCTTTGCCCTGGTCGCCGTGCTGACCATTACCGGCCCGGCAGTAGGCAACGTCTTCAGCAACACGGTCTACAACTTGTTGGGCGGGACGATTGAGCCGCGCGACACGCTGTCCGCCGACGAGTTCTGGACCCAGGTGGCCGCGGTCGCCTCCTATACGCCTGAGAATGTCGGTCTGATCACCAACACGCCCGCTCCGCCCACTGCCACCCGCACGCCTGGCCCGTCGCCGACACCCACCGACATCACGCCCTCTCCGCTGCCTACCAATACCCCCACTCCAGGCCCCAGCCCGACGCCGACTGATGCCGAATGGGGTTACCCCTTTGACGACACAGGCGAAAATCCGGACACTTTCGAACATGATTTCAATGATCTGATCACTAACCCCTGGCAAGCTGAGTACTGGAACTACAGCACCTGGTACGACAACATGAATACCATGCGGGACGGTAGCGGCGTTTACCGCACTACCCTGCCAGAACTGGACTTCTACTATGCGTCCGGCGTGAAGCCGAATCCCAGCACCAATGAGAATTTCTACGCCCGCTTTAAGAGTACGGTCACCCTCCAGGCAAGGGAATACACTTTCCGCATCCAGCGCAATAATGGCGTGCGCATCTGGGTGGGTGGACAACTCGTGGTGGACAAGGATGTTCCCAATGTCGGTGACCCGGCCACTTGGGTGAACTGGAGCCAGGATCAAATCAAGGAAACCTGGTTCGATCGTAAGTTCACCGCTACGGCAGGCACGCATCAGGTCGTCGTGGAGTTTGTTGATCCCTCTGGTTCAGCCTTGTTGCATGTCTTCCTGCTCGACACCGCCGATCCGCTGGCCAGCGCTACCTGGAACGCCGAATACTGGAACTACAACACCTATGGCTGGCGCGACAACATGGCTGCCATGGCCGACGACACCGGCGTCTGGAGGACCACCTACGACTCGCTAAACCTGTACTTCGCCAGTGGCGTCAAACCTAACCCGGCCATAACAAGTCTGCAGGAGAACTTTTACGCCCGCTTCAAATCTACCGTCTACCTGGAAAACAAGCCCTATGTCTTCCGCATATCGCGCGATAATGGGGTGCGCGTCTGGGTAGATGGACAAATTGCGGTGGACAAAGACGTTCCCAAAATCGGCGATCCGGCCACCTGGACCAGTTCGACCGATACCAACTGGTTCGAACGCGCCTATACACCCCCATCAACCGGTTTGCATCAGATCGTCGTCGAATGGGTGGATACCAGTGGCGCAGCTCAGCTTTACCTGCAACTGGCCGAGCAAATCGAACTGGATCGCGGCAACTGCGGTTGGGCGCTCTCCGACGAAGCCTATTTCAGCCCGCCCAGCGCCTGGGCGGATAGTCCCGGTCGTTATTACGACTCCGGCTCATATTGCATCCTGACCCTGCGCGGCACGATCAATCTGATCGGTGCACCCAACCCGCAACTGGAGTTCTACGATCGCTACAACCTGGCGAGCGGTACCTACGCCAGGGTGGGCATTCGCGAGGTCGGCACCACCGACTGGGTGGATGTCACCGTCCACTTCAACAGCACCGACCTCACCTGGATGCGCCAGGTCTTCGATCTGACCAACTTCGGCGGGCGTAGCTTCAAGGACAAGGTGATCGAGCTACGCTTCGTGCTGGACGCCTCGACAGCTAGTGGCACCGCCGACGGATGGTGGATTGACAATATCTCCGTGCAGAACAACGTGCTGCGTCGCTACACCGTCGGCTTCGAAGACGACATGGAAGGCATCTCTCACTGGTATCCCAGCGGCACCTGGGCGCGTAGCAACGAAAACGCCTATACTGGCTCGCTGGCCTGGTCGGACAGCCCTGGAACCACCTATACACATGGCACCAACAGCACGCTGGAACTCGACGGCGTCATTGACCTGGCCGATCCCGCAGTGACCATGCCGGAGATCGTCTTCTGGCACCGCTATAACCTGACTTATGAAGACGCCATCTACGTCGAAGTCTCCGCCGATCGCCAGACCTGGACGGCCCTGCCCAGCGGCACTTACTTGGCCCGCCGTGCCACCAACGCAGCCTGGGAGCAGGTGATCATCTCGCTTAGTAGCTACGTTGGTCAACAGATTTACTTCCGCTTCCGCCTCGACGCGCGAAGCGACAGCCGGGTGGCTGATGGCTGGTGGATCGATCAGTTCGCCATTCGCAACGAACCCAGCGCTTTCATCTATCCCAACTGGTGCGATGGCATGGAAGGGGGAGGCGGAAGCTGGATCGCGGGTGGTTCCTGGACCGTCGTCAACGGCTTCGACTACAACCCCAATCAGCCGCAGACCATTCAGCCCTACAAAGGCTCTAGCTTCTGGTCAGACAGTCCTGCGGCCAACTATGCCCATGCTTCCAACAGCACGCTGCAACTGGCCCCCAAGCTCAACCTGCTCACCAGCACCGACCCCGAAATGGTCTTCTGGCATCAATGGGACCTGGCCTACAGAGACAACCTCTATGTGGAAGTATCCACCGATGGCGGCGAGACCTGGCAGCAGGTGTGGCGCTTCCTGTATGACAGCCTGCCTGCCGGCTATCACAGCTCAGCGGTGAACGACGGCGGCTACAATACCGTCCTGTCCTGGACACGCGAGGTGATCAGCCTGCGAGCCTACCGAGGACAGGCCATCAACATCCGCTTCCGCCTCGATGCCACGACCAGCTCTTCGGTGGACGATGGCTGGTGGCTGGACAATATCTGCTTCCAGGAACGTAACGAGCCAGTGCGCACCGTCGGTTTCAGCGACAACTTCGAAGCCGGAGATGGCAACTGGTATGTGGGTGGCACATGGAGTATCTCCACCGAAAACGCGCACCAGAACAAAGCCTTCTCCGACAGCGTGGGCACCAACTATCTGCATCAGTCCAACGCCATCCTCGAACTGAAGGGCATTGTCAACCTGGCGGGCACGGTCAAGCCGACCCTGTACTACTGGGAAGCCTTCAACCTCAACTATCGCGACTACGCCCTGGTCGAAGTCAATGTGTCGGATGACGGCGGCCTCACCTGGCAGGGCTGGCGCGACTTCACGCAAGAGCGCAAGCGCTACACCACCACCCTGTCCTGGGATCGGCGTCAGATTGACTTGCGTCCGTACATTCCCACCAGCAGCTATCCGAACAGAGTGATCCGCCTGCGCTTCCGCCTGTACGCGGCCAACAGTTCCAGCGTGGCCGAAGGGTGGTGGCTGGACGATGTGTCCATTGTGGATCGCAATGGCATCGAGCCGCTGCACCCACTGCCCTTCAATGAGAACGTCGAGTTCGACAACAACTACTGGGTCTTCGACGGCACCTGGAACCGTGTGCCGCTCTTCCGCATGATTGGCAGCGGCAGCGCGCTGGGGCCGGGCGGTTGGACGGGCAAATACTACGCCGACAGCAACTCGAACCGTCGCATAGACCCCGGTGAATACCGCTTCACCAAGCTCAACGAGCCGGAGATCAATTTCAACTGGGGTTCCGGTCGTCCCGCGCCGGACAATCCAGGTGACCCCACGCTGCCAAGCAGCAACTACTTCATCGTGCGTTGGACACGACAGATCAGCATCGCCAACGACAACACGCAACTGTATATCGAGGCGCGATCCGACGACGGCATTCGCATCATCGTAGACCCACCCGGTGACCCCGATACGGACCCCAACTACCCCAATGGCTGGACATGGACAGCCGCCTACTGGGGCGACCGTGGCTGGACTTCCTCGTCCAATCCGACCACCGGCTCAATCACGCTGAACGCAGGTCTCCACACGGTCATCGTCGAATACTACGAAGCGACCGGTAACGCCCGCGTGCAGGTAGACTTCGGCTTCCAGGGGCGCGTTTTCCACGACAGTATCAACAGTTCGATCAACTATGCGCACCTCAGCAACATGTCCACCACCCTGGAAGGCATGATCATCATGCCCGCCAGCGGTAACCCCGCCCTGACCTTCTGGGACACTCGCAAGTTGGGCAGTGGAGATTGGGTCTACGTCGAGGTCTCTACTGACGAGGGCTTCACCTGGACGACCGTCTGGTCGGCCTCCGGCACGGATACCACCTGGACCAAGCGCTTCATTGACCTGAGCGCCTACGTTGGCCGTCAAATCAACATCCGCTTCCGCCTCGACGCGCGCGTCAACACCAGCGTGAGCGACGGCTGGTACATTGACGACATCGTTGTAGCGGACTAGGCCCTCGGCCTCCGGTCACAAGTCTGGGGCAAGGGGGGAGGCTTCCCGATGAAGTCTCCCCCTGTTTGTGAGCAACTGCCAAAGCCATGTTACACTTGCACCATGCTGATAGCTTCATCTCATGCGGTTGAGGATCGCTATGCCCAATGACGGACTGCTTTTCATCCTGGTCGGCCCTTCCGGCGCAGGCAAGAATACTTTGATGCGCCGTGTGCAACCGCACTTCGCCGATCTACCCCAACTCGCCACTGCCACCACCCGCGCCATGCGCCCTGGCGAACAGCAGCACAAAGAGCACCTTTTTGTGTCGCACGACGAGTTTCAACGCATGATCGCCCGCGACGAACTCGTTGAATACAAGAATGTGCACCAGGGTGACTGGTACGGAACACCGCGCCAGACCCTCGAAAGAGCGTTTGCCGCTGACCAGGACCTGATCGCGGACATCGAGTGCCTGGGAGCGCTGGATATCCGCGCCGATTATCCAGACAACACCGTACTCATTTTCGTGTCGCCCTCCAGCATGGATGTGCTGGCCGAGCGCATCCGGATGCGCGGCAACGTCTCCGACCGGGAACTGACGGCGCGCCTGACCCGCGCTCGCTTTGAGATGGCCTACGCGCGCTTCTGCGACTATCTGGTAATCAATGACGTGGTCGAGCCAGCCGCCGAGCACTTGCGGCAGATCATCGTCAGCGAGCGCGCCCGGCGGCGTGGAACAGCGGCGGGAGATGTCCAGGTGCTCTCGCGGCCACGCTTCCACTGTGCAGTATCGGCATTACTTGTACACGGAGAGCACATCCTGGTATCTGAGCATGTGCCGGAAATCACGCTCCCCACCTTCCCGCTTCCAGTGCCTGGCGACCGCAGCCCTGCCGACCATCTGACCCGGCACCTGGAAGCCTTTTTCGGTACCACTGTGGCTGTCGAGGCCATCCTCGACGACCGCTTCCCGGAAAGCGCTCCACACCATACGGCACTGGCCGCCCTCCCCTACGACGTGTTTCTCTACTACACTTTCAAGTGTCCGGTCAGCGCGCCTCTGCCTCAGGTTGCGGGATGGACATGGCGCTCCATCAATGATCTGGTGCTCTCACGCGCTCTGCTGGATATTGTCACCGCTCCTCCGCTGCAACAAGACATGCCGCCAGCCTGAACATCTGCCTTTGGGAGCCAGTGAGCGATGAGCCGCATGATCGAGGTAGAGGGTCTCACCAAGCGTTACGGGCGCTTCCTGGCCCTGGACAACATCAGCTTCGTCGCCAATCAGGGCGAGATTGTGGGCTTCCTGGGGCCGAATGGGGCGGGCAAGACCACCACCATGCGCATCCTCACCGGCTACATGCCCCCCACGGCTGGACGTGCCCGTGTGGCGGGCTTCGATGTGCTGGAGGATTCGCTCGCCGTCCGTCAACATGTCGGCTATCTGCCGGAGACAGTGCGCCTCTATCGCGAAATGACTGTGCGCGGCTATCTGAAGTTCCTCGGTCAGCTTCGCCATGTCGAGCATCTGCGAACGCGCATAGACGAAGTGCTGGAGCTGGTGGGACTGCGCGAACGCGCCGGACGGCTGATCCGCAGCCTGTCCAAAGGAATGCAGCAGCGACTGGGGCTGGCCCAGGCCATTTTGCACGATCCCCCTGTGCTCATTCTTGACGAGCCGACTATTGGTCTGGATCCGCATCAGGTGCAAGACCTGCGCCGGCTGATCCGCCATCTCGGACAGACACACACTGTGTTGCTGAGCACGCACATCCTCTCCGAGGCCGAGCAACTCTGCGACCGGGTGATCATCATTGATCGCGGGCGCATTGTCGCTGAGAACACGCCCGACAACCTGCGCGACAGCCTGAGCCGCCGCAGCCGTCTGTATGTGCGGGTGGGCAAGGCGCAGCCCGGCATTGATGTCGCGCGCGTGCTGTCCGGTGTGCGCGGTGTGACTGGTGTGGAAGTGACTGCCGACGGGTACCTGCTCAGCACGCGCCCAAACGACGATGTGCGCCCCGATGTGGCAGCGGCAATTGTTGCCGCCGGGCTGCCCCTGCTGGAGATGCGCCCCTGGGCTGTGACACTGGAAGAAATCTTCCTGGAACTGACCGTCAGCCTGGAAGCTTCGCGAGAGGGTCGCCATGCGTAACGTGACCATCATCGCCAGGCGCGAACTGGCGCATTACTTCACCTCGCCCATCGCCTATCTGGTTGCTTTCGCCATCCTAGTACTCACGAGCTGGCAATTCAACGTAGACCTGGCCCAGCGCGCGGGCCGGCTTCCGCCCGACGGCGCGGCTGTGTTGGGCGCGTTTGGCTTCTTCACAGTCTTTTTCGCCCCATTGCTCACCATGCGCCTGTTCGCCGAAGAAGCGCGCGAAGGCACGCTGGAACTGCTGCTCACGCTGCCGGTGCGCGATGGAGACATTGTGCTGGGCAAGTTCCTGGGAGCCTGGCTGTACTATTCCGCGATTCTGGCCCTCACGCTGGTCTACCAGGCCATCTGGCTTGCCATCACCACCGCCAAGCCCTACACCATCAGTCCAGACCTGGACATCGGCCCGGTGATTACCGCCTATCTGGGCATCTGGCTCTTCGGCGGAGCGGCGTTGGCTCTGGGGCTACTCTTCTCTACACTGACTGAGAACCAGGTCATCGCTGGTTTTCTGAGCATGGCGGCTCTGTTCGTGTTGTGGCTAGGCGACTACGCCGGGCACGTCATCCAGAGTCGCCCGCTGGCCCAGGCCATTCGCGAACTGAGCCTGCAGGCACACTACGCCACTTCGTTTCTGGTAGGCGTGATCCGCTTCGAAGACGTGGTCTTTTTCATCGGGCTGATCGTGGTAGCATTGTTCGTCAGCACGCGCGTGCTCGAATCGCGGAGGTGGCGCTGATGGAACAAAGCCGATCACCTTTGCGTCAGGTCATTGCCAGTTGGGCCGGGGTATGGGGTGCGCTCCTGCTGATCGCCGGCGGGCTGATCGCCCTGATCCTCAACGAGATCACCGCGGGTGTGTTCGTCTGTGTGCTGCTTGGCGCTGCGGCATTGGTTGCCTGGATGATGGTCGCGCCCGACGAACTGCGCGCCTGGCTGACCGGTCGGCAGACACGCTATGGCACTACCAGCGCTCTGGTCACCATCGTCTTCGCGGGCGCGGTCACCTATGCTTACGTCCTGGCGGATCGGGCCAACCTCACCGCCGACCTGACCGCTGTCCAGCGCTATACACTCAATCCTCCCTCCATCGAAACAATCGAACAACTCAAGGCGCGCGGCTTCCGAGTGCGCCTTGTCGGCTTTTTCACCCGCAGCAAGCTGCGCGAAGAAGAATCCGCCGACCTGTTGCTTCGCCAGTATGTCGCTGCGGGAGACGGCGCGATCGAGGTGCAATACATTGATCCCGATGAACGCCCCGATCTCGCTGAGCGCTACGGTTATCAGGCCGACTTCGACGGGCGCTTCCTGCTCACGCTGCTCGACGAGAACGGCGAGCCGCGTCCCCGCGATACGGTCACGGAAGGCGAAGTGCAATCGCGCTACTTCACCCTCTATCTGGGCCGTGCCAACGAGCGCGACATTACCACTGGCTTGAAGACAATTGTCTCGGCGGGTACTTTCAAAGTGTATTTCACCGTCGGTCACGCCGAACGCGATCTGACCCAGACCAACGACAACGGCATCTCCCGCCTGTTCGTGAGCCTCGACGGCCAGGGCATCGAGGTGGCGACTCTCAATCTGGCCAAGGTGGAGGCTATCCCCGACGATGCGGACGCTGTCTTGATCGTTGGCCCCTGGCAGGATTTCACGCAACCCGAAGTAGACCGGCTGACCACGTATCTGGCAAAGGGCGGCAGAGTGGGCATCTTCGTAGACCCGCCGCAGGTGGAAGCCGCCATCAGCGGCGCGCCGGGCAATGATTTCCTGCGCGCGGACGGTCCGCTGGCCACCTACCTGTGGGACGAGTTCGGCGTGCGGGCATTGGACGCTCTGGTGATCGAGACCAAACCAGAACTGATCAACGGAAGTGAGTGGATTCCGATCCTCAACTCCATCGCTCCTCACACCATCATGAACGACGTGCGCGACGAGCCAATCTACAGTTACTTCGTGCGCCCGCTCGAAGTCGTCGAGACACCCGACGAACGCCAGAACGCCTACGTGCGCGAGCCGCTGCTGTTCACGTCGGAGCTATCGTATGCTGAGACAGCTCTGGATGATTTCCTGGCCGGACGTGTCGCCTACGATCCCCAGGAGGATAAACCCGGCCCCCTACTGGTAGGCGTCACGGTGCGCCGACAGCTCGAATTCCAGAGCGAAGTGCAACCCCGCCTGGTAATTCTGGGCGACTCCGATATCTTTAAGAATGAATATGTCAAACAGATTCCCGGCAACGTCTTCTTGTGGACAGATGTGATTGATTGGCTCACCGGCTTCTCGCAGGTAGTCAGCTTCACCCCCGTGAACGACCCCACCCTGCTCACCCTGACCATCTCTGCCGAAGAGCGCAACACCATCGCCGTCATCACCATGCTGCTGTTGCCGGGGGCCGTGCTGATCATCGGCGGATTGGTCTGGTGGTATCGTCAACATTAAGCTATAATAAGGGATTGCGCGCGTCACAGGGGAGGTCTACAGTGGTCTCCCAACGCATGGGATACGTACTGCTGCTCGTCCTGGCCGTCGTCATGTTGATCCGCCTGATGCTCGACGATCCGGCGGCTCAGCAGCGCTCCCTGCGCGCTACCGCAACTGCCCGGCAGGAGAGCCAGGCGTTTCGGCTCTTCCCTTCCCTGCGAGACCCGACCCAGATTGACGGTCTGGAAGTGCTGGATGTCAGCACAAGGAGGGGCATTTTGCTGATGCGTCAGCCAGACGGACTGTGGTATGCTCCGGAAATCGCTGGCGTCCAGCGGGCGGTACGCGCAGACGCGATCTCTCAGATCGCAGTCGAAAACGCAGCAGGAGCAGCTATGGCCCTGGCAGCGCTCGACCAGTACGAGGCCACTGCAGACAACCTGGCGCGCTATGGGCTGGTTCCCGCGCCAGCGTATCGCATCCGTTTCCAGGTGCGCGATACCGATGGGCGTGCCTACGAAGCGTTAATCGAGATCGGTAACGCAAATCCGGATAATGTGGCATACTATGGATACGCTCACAGTGAGGGCGACCAGCACATTTACCTGATTCGCAAGCAGACCGTGGACATGATTCTCTCTATCCTTGACGACCCTGTGTTCGTCGCTTCGGTGCTTGACGAATCGCCAGCGGAGAGAGAAGCAGCATCGCCTGCACCCTGAGATGGCTCCCCACTCTGGGAGATCATCACAGACACCCTACCGCTGGCGGTAGGGTATTTTTGTGCAAAGGGCAGACTACTGACAACATGACCTTGACCAAAGTGCAGCATTCGTCTATCACCCCTGGATCGCCACTCTGGCAGGAACTGGTCGAACAGGGCGCGCGCCAGGGATACATTACCTACGATGATATCCTGACGCGCCTGCCTGCCCTGGAACACAACCTGGACCTGCTAGAGGAATTGCTCGATGCCCTTAGCGAAGCCGGCATCGAGGTCTTGCCGGATTCTCCGGCCAAGGCCGCGCCTCCACTTCCCGCCGAACAGGAGGAGGCCGAGCCTGAACACGAGCTGCTCGATCCCAGCGCCCTGTACGAGGATCTGATCGAGGATGCCGGGTATCGCCAGGCACTGGAAACCGACGACGTAGTCGGACTATACTTGAAAGAAGCCGGGCGCGTCCCTCTGCTGACCGCTGAAGAAGAGGTGGCGCTGGCCAAACGCATGGAGGCCGGGCAGTTCGCTGCTCAACAACTTGCTGAGCTAGGCGATTCCCTTTCGCCGGAAGAACGCGCCGAGCTGGAGGCCATTGTTGCCGATGGGCAGGCGGCCCAGGAATATCTGGTACGGGCCAACTCGCGCCTGGTGATCAGTGTGGCGAAAAAATACATCGGGCGCGGTGTGCACTTCCTCGACCTGATTCAGGAGGGCAACATCGGGCTGATTCGCGCTGTGCGCAAATTTGAGTATCGTCGTGGGCATAAGTTCAGCACCTATGCGACCTGGTGGATACGCCAGGCAGTCAGCCGCGCCGTCGCCGACCAGGGACGCACTATTCGCGTGCCGGTGCACATGGGCGACCAGATCAACCGGCTGCGGCGTATCTCGATGCAGTTGACCCAGGAACTGGGGCGCGAACCGACCGAAGAAGAACTGGCCGAAGCCATGGAAACCACGCCAGACAAGATCGCCACTCTCATCGAGATTTCGCGCCGCCCCATCAGCCTGGAGACGCCCATCGAAGAAGACGCCGATTCCGAATTCGGTGACTTCATCGAGGATCGCAACAGCCCGCAGCCTGCCGAAGTGGTCACGCAGAATCTATTGCGCGAGCACCTTCAACAGGCGTTGGCCCGTCTGCCAGAGCGCGAGGCGCACATCCTGCAACTGCGCTATGGCCTGCTCGACGGCGAGATGCACACGCTGGAAGAAGTGGGCCGCGAGATCGGCGTCACGCGCGAGCGTGTGCGTCAGCTTGAAGCGCAGGCGCTCAACCGCCTGCGTCATTCGTCCGCTCATCAGTTGCTACGAGACTATCTCTGGGAGTCATAGGAGCGCCCGATGAGAACGCCTGCCCAACGGCCCCCCCTGCTGTGGCCCCTGCTGCTGATGGTCATTGCTGTGGTCTTGCTGCTTAACAATTTCCTGCTGCTCGACCTCGACCTGGCACCCTACTGGCCAGCCTTGCTGATCCTGCTCGGCGCAATTACGCTGGTGCGCGGCGACATCGCGCCCAGTTGGGGCGCGCACACTTTTGGCATCACGCGGGGTAGTGTCGAAAGCGGAGCCATCGAGATCGAAAGCGGCGAGATTGACGTGCAGCTTCAGGCGCTGCGCAAACCAGGGCGGCTGGTGGCCGGACAATATACCGCCCGCTCGCGCCCAAACCTGGCCGTGCGCAACAACCGCGCCCGGCTGACCATGCACCGCGGACAGACGTGGTGGCTTTCCTGGGCCGATTGGGATGTCGGCCTGGCCCAAGACTTGCCCTGGCAAATCCTCATGAGCAGCCATCTGGGACTGCTCGAAGCCGATCTGCGCGGACTCACCGTTGAACGCGCGTACCTGGCTTCCGGCCTGGGTGACGTGACACTCACCTGCCCCGACCGGTGCGCCGGCGACCTGGTAGCCCGCTCGACGTTTGGTGACGTGCGTGTCACCCTCCCGCCGCGCAGCACGGCCCTTGTACGTGTCCAGGCCAGCCCCTTCGCGCGAGTGCGTATGGATCAGAAGCGCTTCGTCGAACTGGAACCTGGCCTCTATGCCACGCGCAACTACGTAGCACAAGGGAATGAAGACACCAATCATCCACCCGATCTGACCATTACGGTCGGCTCGACCTTCGGCACCATCATCTGCAACTGAGCGCTCAGGCGACCGTCCTCTACCGCCCCCCTGCTTCCACTACAGCTTTCTGGCGCTGTGCCCGCGGCACGACCGGGGGGCATTGCCACGCTTCGGCGGGTGTCAACATGCGCAACGGCGCGAACTTGGGCAAAATGCCGCATGCGAAGCAGTGTCCCCGGCAATCTCTGCGTGTCTCCCCTTGCTGAGACATCAGGTAGTCCTCGGCCAGGAAACGCTTTTTGACGCCGGGGTCAATGTGATCCCAGGGAAATACCTCGTCGAGGGGGCGCGGACGGTGCGTATAGAAACTCATCTGCAACCCAGCCTCGGCAAATGCCTGCAGCCAGGCCGCGTGATTGTGGTGTTCCTGCCACCCATCGAACTTCGTGCCCAGTTCCCACGCCCGTCGGATGACCGCCCCTAGCCGCCGGTCGCCCCGGCTCAGAAATGCCTCCAGCAGGGTTTCCTCTGGCCGATTCCAGCGCAGATGCAGGCCAGCGCTGCGCATTCCTTGCTGAAGCAAAGCCTGCTTGGCGCGAATCTGCTCCAGCGAGTCGAGTGGCACCCATTGGAACGGGGTGTGCGGCTTGGGGACGAAGGTGCTCACCCCCACATTGACTTTGGCCTTGCCGCCGTGAATGCGGCGTCCTTCGGCCAGCACTGCCTTGCTGAGGTTCACGATGGCCTGTACGTCTTCCAGCGTCTCGCTGGGATGCCCGATCATGAAGTAGAGCTTGATCGTCACCCATCCGCGCGAATAGGCTTCTCGCGCAACAGCGAGCAACTGCTCATCCGGCACCGACTTGTTGATGATGTCGCGCATGCGCTCGGTCGCCGCCTCCGGCGCAAAGGTGAACCCGCTGCGGCGATTGTCTTTCAGCGCATCCATCAAGTCAATACTCACCGACTCGATACGCAAGCTGGGCAGGCTGACTCCCAGGTTACGGTCGCCGAAACGCTCGCCAATCGCCTGCACCAGCTCCTGCACATAGGCGTAGTCAGACGACGACAGGCTCAGCAGCCCCAGCTCGTCGAAGCCCGTGTAGCGCACAATCTCTTCGGCTGCGGCGAGCACTTCGGCCACGGGGCGGTCGCGCACCGGTCGCGTGACCATCCCCGCGTGACAGAAGCGACAACCGCGTGTGCAGCCGCGCATGATCTCGATGGGCGCGCGGTTGTGCACAGTATCCACGTGGGGCACCAGAAAGCGTGTGAAGGGCCTGGGCAGGATGGGCACAATGCGCTTGCGCACGACCGATGGCACGTTGGGAGTGTTGGGCGTCACTGCTGCTACGGTGCCATCGGCGTGATAAGTCACATCATAGAAACGCGGGACATATACCCCTTCAATGCCGGCCAACGCGCGCAACTGCTCCTGCCGCGAGCTACCGCGCATATCGCGCAGAGTCCGGCAGATGTCCAGGATCATCTCTTCGCCTTCGCCTATGGCAAAAGCGTCAATGAAATCGGCCATCGGCTCCGGATTGAAACAGGCATGACCACCCGCGACGACCAACGGAAAGCGTTCATCGCGTTCGGCAGCGCGCACCGGCATCCCCGCCAGATCGAGCAGGTTCAATACATTCGTGTAGAGCTGCTCATAGGGCAGAGTGATTGCCAGCAAATCAAATTCCCGTACCGGGCGCTTGCTCTCCAGCCCGTACAGGGGAATTCCCTCACGCCGTATGGCTGCTTCCATATCCGTCCAGGGGCTATAGACCCGGTCGGCGAACATATCTGGCTGATCATTGACGATCCCGTAGAGGATCATCAGCCCCAGGTTGGACATGCCCAGGTCGTAGATGTCGGGAAAAGCCAGCGCCACGCGGAACGAGACGGCGTCCCAGTCTTTGACGACGCTGTTGAACTCGCCACCGACGTAGCGGGCGGGCTTTTGTACGGTGAGAAGCACCCTTTCCAGGGCGCGCTCGATCTGCTCTGGTGCAGGCAATGGATTGCGTTGCATGGCTCAATGCTCGCCTTTCCCTCAGAGTGATGTAGTGGCCCTAGAGGCTGTTATGAACTTTTGCACAGTATCTTCCCCTCACCCCTGCATCCCCTCTCCGCGGTCTATACACTGCGTCGCGGGGGTTCAAGGGCGGACAGCCATTGAGAGCATCTCGAACGGGAGACTGTCGCTAACTTT
>FWPU01003921.1_pt1 | contig 35968 bp, 39 predicted proteins | sample 2228361 | NCBI WGS metagenome assembly FWPU01 (sample SAMEA103939777, study PRJEB20133) | metagenome
TTTTGTGAAATGGTACTATTTTGCCATTTTAACGTTGAAAATGCTATATTCGGCATATATTGACCTACAAGGATTACGCATTTTTGAGGATGATTAAAAGGCACCTCCTTGAAGCAAAGTAAAAAAACAAGTATGCTTCAAAGAAAGAATCTCATCTTCACCCAGGGGGGTCTGGATGGAATTGTCCTGTAGAATGGATTCTCATGCTGTAGATCGTAGAATAGAATTGCCCCTCTATCAGATACAATCTCCTCCTAATGATGCATACAGAATTGGAAAACATCTTCCCCCTTATCTTTTAAGGGTTTGAATAATCGATCTTTGACGATCTCTGATATGGATAACAACGGGGGCATTTCCAGGCAAGGAGTGGGTGGCACATACCCAAGACAGGGATCATAGGCCCTGAAAACTATTTCAATCTTGTTTAAAATGCCCTCTTTTACATTTCCATTTTTGATAAATTCCTAGGCTACCTTTTTGATGGACAGAGCCATGGGAGCGGCATTATGTTGAGTGGGTAGAATCAGGTTTAACTTGGTCACCATCCAATTGTAATCTGTTTTATAATGATGAATTAGGATTCCCCTGCAAGCCTCAGCACCCTATTCCTTTGTTAGTAAATTGGAAATTCTTATTTCTCAAATCGTTACCTGTAAGGAGAAGACCGACGGAAATCCTCTGGAGGTCTTCTGTGGCTTGCAGGGCTTCAATCAAGCGGGACCAATCATAGGCAAGAGGGTGATGGCAGGGTTTTCCCAAAGTTTGAACTATCTCTTTGCATTCTTTCCGAGCCGGTGGAGTGTCCATGCCATTGGATACATTCAATCGGGCCAGCGGTCCAATCCGATATCATGAAATTCCATTCCCCTCGGTCAATCCTTTCCACCCGATTTTTTTAAAATGGTTTAACATTCCTTCAAAGAAATTGAATCTCTTATGATCGTCAACAAGGCCCATATAATAGGTTTCCAGATGGTAGGAATGCCCCATAGCTTGAGGTATTGATCGTTTTTCAGAATAGCGTCCTTAAAGAGTTTGAGGGCGAATTGGGTGAACTCGACTGAATGGTTTGCCGTTTCTACAATGGCTCTGCGTTCTTCCTGTTTGATTCCTCGCGGGACTCCTCCAGGAAGTCCCCCTTCCGGGATGAGCAGGTTTAGGGGCAATTAATTTAATGATATCTCGGGTCCGTTTTCATATCTCAATCACCTTCTTCCCGATATCGAGGCCGACCTTATCAATGACTCCAAGAATATTTCTCACTTTGGGATCAGCCTCTGGTCCCAAGATAAAATCAGGCACTGCCAGAAAGAAGAAATGGATGTAATGATCTTTGATATAACAGACATTATATTGAAGGAGTTTTACCAGTTTTGCTCCCGGTGTCGGAGCAACACCATAAATATAGTCCAGGGCCTTGGTGGATGCGATGTTGTGAGGGGTAGGGCCTACCCCTCAGATATTCGGCACAACACGTGGAGGCTCTTCACAGGTCTTCCAATGCAGAATTTTTCAAATCCTCCCAATTCGGTCACCTGCATGTAAGCGTCCTCGAAACAAATTGGGAGGTGGCGGACATCCCTGCAGATAATAATCGACAGGGATTACGTCATTCAGCGGGTAAACTTGTTCATAAAATTCTGGAAGGATCAGTTCTTTACCGTTGACGTGTGTTTGCGATTTGGCAAGTTTCCTCTCGGATTCACTACCGTATGGGATTCCTCATAAACCCAGCAGAAGATGTTTCCTTTACTCTTGAAATTGGCTAAACCAGGGGTTCCCCCAAAGGTGACTCCTTAGCGTAACTTTTTCGTTTCTCCTTCAGGATCAATCGCTGTCACCCCTTCTAACTTTTTTTCTCGATCCCAAATGCCTCAACCACTTCGTTCAGAAGATAAACTCTTTTTTTTCATCTCCTGATTCCCTTCCTGAAAATGGCATCCTCCATCCCCACATCCAAAGAGTAGAACGCCATCCCCCCTTTTTTAAAGACATCAATAATCTCAGTGATGTCCACTTTGCCAATGTAGACGATAGGGATGGCTGTCTTGACAGTTGAAAACTTCTCCTCCCCACTGACGTAAGCCCATCCAAATTTACATTAAAAGCAGACAATTCATAACTTATGATCGGTGGAAGAAACCAACCCTCTTGAAATGTCGGGCTCTAGGGTTCGAACTTTGGAAGGACAGGGAGATACACACATCCCACAGGCTTTACAGAGCACAGGGTTCGCACTGAAAACGACCGATCCCACATCTGACCGATACTGATTAAGAGAATCTCTCCTTCGATCTCAATGATGTCATTCATATCAACCAGATTCCTGTTTTTGGCCAGAAGGTCTTTCTCTAATTCAATATCAAAAATCTCGGATTCTTTTGACCTTATAATTTTCATCTTATCCCTCCGTTATAGGATATAACTTTTTGAAATTATTATTAAACTCTTCTTAGAAGGAAAACAAAAGTAACGATACTTTTTACTTGACTTATTTTATATGTGTTATTTTTCACATGATTGAAAAATAACCAATTTCTTGTATTTTTTGATAACTAAGATGAAAGGAGGTGAATGTCAATATTCTTTTTTAAAAATTTTTAAGAAAGGAAGGTGAATCAATGCCTATGAAAGTAACTCGGAGATCATTTTTAAAGATTTCAGGCGCAACTACTGCGGGGGCATTGCTTGGTGGTCTTGGGTTTGACCTTTCTCCCGCAGAAGTCTATGCTCAAGAACTTCGAATTAAAGGAGCAAAAGAGACTACAACGATTTGTTGTTACTGTTCGGTTGGCTGTGGAATAATAGTCCATACGGATGCCAAGGGGAAAGTTATTAACACTGAGGGTGATCCCGATCATCCAATAAATGAGGGAGCTCTCTGTGCAAAAGGAGCGTCAAGTTATCAAATCGCAAACAATCCAAATCGTCTCCAAAAGGTTCGTTATCGTGCCCCTTATAGCACCACCTGGAAAGAGGTAAGTTGGGAATGGGCACTGGATAAGATTGCAGCGAACATTAAAAAGAGCCGTGATGCAAGCTTCATGGAGAAAAATACCTAAAGCCAGGTGGTCAACCGAACCAATGGAATTGCTTCTGTAGGAAGTCCGGCGCTGGACAACGAAGAATGCTGGCTCTATCAGAAATTCCTTCGCGCCCTGGGGATTGTCTACATCGAACACCAGGCCCGTATCTGACACAGCGCAACGGTAGCGGCTCTGGCAGAGTCGTTCGGACGTGGCGCAATGACCAATCACTACATCGATTTTAGAAATGCCGATGTCATCCTCAATATGGGTGGCAATGTGGCGGAAAACCATCCGGTCTCCTTTAAATGGATTCAGGCAGCCAAGGACAAGGGAGCCGTCTTTATCCATGTAGACCCAAGGTTTACTCGAACCTCTACCAAGGCAGATCTCTTTGTCCGACTACGTTCAGGAACTGATATTGCCTTTTTAGGAGGGATGATCAAATATATCCTTGACAACAACCTCTACGATGAATTCTATGTCAAAAACTATACCAATGCTTCATTTATCGTAAACCCAAAGTTCAGTTTTAACGAGGGTCTCTTTTCCGGGTATGATCCTGCCAAGAGGGTTTACGATAAATCCACCTGGACATTTGTACGGGATGAGAATGGAATTCCGAAGAAGGATATGACCCTCCAAGATCCACAATGTGTTTTCCAACTTTTAAAGAAACACTATTCCCGATATACCCTCCAGAAGGTCTCTGAGATTACTGGAACTCCAATCGCTGATTTGGAAAAAGTCTATAAAGTCTATGCCTCTACAGGAACTCCAGATAAAGCGGGGACTGTTTTATATGCCATGGGTTGGACTCAACATACGGTGGGAGTCCAGAATATTCGGGCGATGTCTATCATTCAGACCCTTCTTGGAAATATGGGTATTGCAGGAGGTGGGGTCAATGCCCTAAGAGGAGAATCGAATGTCCAAGGTTCTACGGACCAAGGATTACTTTACCATATCCTCCCAGGTTATTTACCCACACCAAGAGGACAATGGCCAACCCTCGCCGACTATAATAAGACCACTCCATCCACCAAGGATCCAAGGAGTATCAATTGGTGGAGACACCGACCCAAATATGTAGTCAGTTTTCTAAAATCAATGTTTGGAGAGAAGGCTACCAAAGAAAATGACTTTGGATATTCATGGTTACCCAAACTTGATCCTACTCAGGACGCCTCCTGGCTCAATCTCTTTGACGAGATGTACAAAGGGACGTTCACAGGCTTTTTTGCGTGGGGGATGAACCCGGCCTGTTCCAGTGCAAATGCTGGAAAAATCCGCCAGGCCCTTGCAAAACTCGACTGGATGGTCAATGTCAATGTCTTTGATAGTGAAACTGGTGAGTTCTGGAAGGGACCGGGAATGAATCCGAAGAAGATCAAAACAGAGCTCTTCCAACTCCCCTGTGCAGCCTTTCTGGAGAAAGAAGGAAGTATCTCAAATAGTGGACGTTGGATGCAATGGCGCTATAAGGCAGCCAATCCTCCTGGAGAAGCCAAACCTGATGGCGACATCATCTATGAGCTCTTTAAGAAGGTTAGGGCTCTCTATGAAAAAGAAAAAGGAGCCTTCCCAGAACCTATTCTGAATTTAAAATGGGATTATGAGAGCGGAGGGCATTTCGATGTTCATAAAGTGGCCAAAGAGATTAATGGGTATGATCTGACAACAGGGAAATTGGTCCCTAATTTTGTTGCTTTAAAAGATGATGGAACGACTTCCTGTGGCAATTGTCACCTCCCGTTTAAAACCCTTCAATATTGCCGGCCAGGTAGTTCATCAGATTGGACTTCCGTGGCATTTTGGTTGGCTTCATCCAAAGGATGGCGGAGAGAGCGCAAACTTATTGACCCCTACGGTTGGAGATCCCAACACCATGATCCCTGAGTCGAAGGCGTTCATGGCCAATGTAAGAAAACTAACTCTATCGCCAGCCAAAAAGACTGCTAAGAGTTAAAGGAGGTGACCACGATGGCAGACAAATCCTTTTTTATCGATACAACGAAATGTACGGCTTGCAGGGGATGTCAGATTGCTTGCAAGCAGTGGAATAAAAATCCTGCAACGAAAACCTTTCAGCGAGGAAATCATCAAAACCCTGCTGACCTTTCTGCTTCCACATTTAAACTGGTGAGGTTTAATGAGGTCGATGTCCCAGGGGGAGAACCCAAATGGTACTTTTTCCCCGATCAGTGCAGACATTGTCTGACTCCTCCTTGTAAAGAGGTGGCCGATGCGAAAGTCAAAGGAGCCATCCTCCACGACGAGAAGACAGGGGCCGTGGTCTTTAATCCTAAAGTGAAGGTGAAGGTTGAGGATTTTAAGGAGATTCGAGGGGCCTGCCCCTATGACATTCCAAGGTTCAATCCCAGTGCTGGAATCATGGCCAAATGCACCATGTGCATCGATCGGATCAAAGAGGGGATGCTCCCCGCTTGTGTAAAGACCTGTCCAACCGGAGCCATGAATTTTGGTGATCGAAAAACCATGCTCGATTTGGCAAATAAGAGGTTGGAGGAGGTGAAAGGAAAATATAAGGATGCAATGCTGGCCAATCCTGAGGATGTCCGGGTCATCTACCTCCTTGCGGATGATCCAAAGAAGTACTACAAGTATGCAGTGGCGTTCAATCCGATTGGCCTCACAAGAAAGATGGCACTCAAACGGATTCTCCATCCCTTTCGGAGTCTAACGGTTGGGTAGAATCTTGAGGTGAAGAGATACGGGCTTGTTTCGGTGATCGCCGAAACAAGCCCGTTTTTTTAAAAGAATCTGAATAAAACTGGCCAAATTGCACAGACTCTCTGTGGATAGTCGAGGGAAAAATTGTGGAAGATCTTAGAAAAAGAATTCAACATCTTAAAAAGAAGAGACCAGGTTATAAAGAGATCCTTAATTTTTACCTGAAGGTTAAAAAAGCCCAGGAAAAAATAAAACCTTCTTTAAAACTTCAACCCCTCCAGATAAAAAAGGAATGGAAAGAGATTTTCTCCAGGGAAGGGTTCCCCCTCCTTGAGAAGAAAGACTTTCCTATTGACCAGGATTCCTCCCTCTCACTCTTTCACTCCCTCTGTGAGATTGGGAAAGAGGCAAACCCGACCTTAGCCAAACAGGTGAAAAAGATCGAGGAGGCCCTCCTTCAAAAAGGATTGGATTTAAGGAAGGTGCTCACTGGAGAAATGAGAGGGGAAAAGGCGGCGGATGAATTGGGATTGGATAAAAAAGTCTTCCTATTTTTAATCCATAACTCCATAAAACCTTCCCTCGAAGCCATGGTGGAGCAAATTCATAAGGAGGTCGACCCTGAAACCTGGCTTAAAGGTTACTGCCCCCTCTGCGGATCTCTCCCCTATCTGGGCCTTCTGAAAGGAGAAGAAGGGAAACGCTACCTTCTCTGCTCTTATTGTGGATATGAGTGGAGGACGGAACGATTATTCTGTCCTTTCTGTGGAAACAAAGATCAGAGTTCTCTTCAATACTTCTTTGGAGAGGGAGAAGAGTCCTACCGGATTGATACCTGTAATCAATGTAACCAATACATCAAAACGATTGACCTGAGAAAAATGGACTTAATCGATCCCACCCTCGAGGACCTGGCCACGTTACACCTTGACCTGATTGCTTCAAAGAAAGAATTCAAACGCCCTGTCCCTCACCCCTGAGTCCCATAATCTCCTATTTATACCTCTCTTCAAAAAGTGGGGTCTTCTTGGTCACCCTTCCCAATGCCTCCGGAGGGACAAACTCAACCTTTGAGCGGACCTGGTATAATTGGAACACTCGTTCTTCAATCTCTCTTGCCAAATTGGGCAACTGCATCGGTTCTATTCCTTGACCATATTCGACTTTTAACTTAAGGGGGGGAGCCACCTCTGGAGGAGGTTCGGTAAGAACAATCCTCATGGCTCCCGTTACCCTTGGAATGAAGGAGGTGATCACATCCCTCAAGGCGATAGGAAAGATACTCACTCCTTCCACAAAGAGACGATCATGGAGTCGCCCAAGGTGTTTGATCCGATAACCCGGACCCGGATACTCACATTCGCAAGGGTGGGTAAAGACCTGAATCACATCCCCTAATCTATATTTAATAAGAGGCAGTCCTTCACGATTGAGAGAAGTAATTAATCCCTCTCCAATGGCACCATGGGTAACCTCCATCGGTTTTTTCGTATCAAGGTCAATCAGATCCTCTGCCCAGATACTAAGATCAAGGGCCACTTCGTGAAGGCCTTGGTAGTCCTCCGCAGAACAGGAACTCGAGAACCCTTCACTATTGATCATCAGGTAATCATTCCATTTGGCCCCAAAAGCCTCCTCCATCCTTTTTCGGACGGAAGGGATCCCAACCCCTGGTTCCCCACTCAAGAGAAGTTTCTTAATCCCAAGTTCTGAGACAGGTCTTCCTAACATTTTATCGTAAGCCTCAATAAAGGCCTCCGCAAAGGAGGGAGTGGACATCAACACATTGGGCCGGGTGATCTTTGCATATTCGACGATTCTCTCAATGGGGGTTTCAGCACCCATATCGATGGAAAGTATCCCCATCTGTTGAAGGGGTGATTTGACCATCCCTCCTGCCCAAGCTCCACTTAGAGGGAAACAGAAGAGGACCCGATCTCCTGGCCGAAGCCCTGCCAACCAGTATTCACGGGCAACGCCTTCGTTCCACCTTTTGTAATCGTTCTGGGTGAAAGAATAACTAAAGGTAGGGATTCCAGTGGTCCCACCTGTGGTCCTGGCAACAATGATCTTTTCTGGGGGGCAACAGAGATGAAGTCCAAACGGATGGCCCAAACGTTCAATCGATTCCTTCTGACTCTGCCTCTCCTCCTCTTTGTCCATAAGGGGTGGAATCTTTCTAAAATCCTCCCAGGTCTTGATATCCTCAGGCAAAAAACCCACCTCTTCAAACTTCCTCTTATAAAATTCCGAATGGGTATAACAGTATTTCAATTGTTTCCTTAATCGTCTGAGTCTAATCCTTTCAACCTCTTCCCTGCTGAGGGTTTCCATTTTTTCATTCCATACCTTTTGGTCAATCATCTTTCCTTCTTTGTAAACCTCCCTTTGACCAATTTTGAACCAAAGGCTAAGATCATCTCTCTCAAAATGACTGAAGCCGTAATGGAAGAGATTTGGGTAAGATCATAATCCGGGGTGAGTTCGACTATATCAAATCCAATGATATGGAGTTTTGAAACCTCTTTTATCAGGGAGATAAATTGTTGAAAGGTAATACCCCCTGGTTCTGGAGTTCCAACCCCTGGAAGAAGACTCGGATCAAAAAGGTCCAGATCAAGGCTAAGGTAGACAGGTTTTCCTCTTAGCCTTTTTTCCAGGGATCGTAGAGCCCCCATTTCCAAAGGAACTATTGACCTCATCTTCCTCGCCAATTTCAGTTCTTCCTCTGTCCCTGAACGAATCCCAATCTGCAGTAACCTCCCCTTTTTAAGATGGTCAGCAATCCTTTTCATGACAGTGCTGTGGGAGAGCCTTTCCCCAAGGTATTCCTCCCTCAGGTCAGCATGGGCATCAAGGTGGATAAGATGGAGATCCGGATAAACCTTTAAGACCTCTTTAAGGGCTGGAAGTGTGATAAGATGATCCCCTCCTAACAAAACAGGAGTTTTTCTTGAAGAGAGAATCCTTTGGAGGGCTCTCTGGATCAAAGTAAAGGAGAGTCTCTTTTCTCCCAGGGGTAACTCCAGGTCCCCCATATCATGAATGGAAAGAGATTCAAGATCTTTATGGAAATAAGGACTGTAGGTCTCGATTCCCCAGGATGCCTTTCGAATCGCAGAGGGGCCAAAGCGTGCCCCCGGTCGAAAAGTGGCAGAACCATCATAAGGACAACCGAGAAGAATAACCTCCGCCTCTTCAAAGGTAGCCTTTGCTGAAAGATAGGTGGTTTCAATAAAAGAAATCTTCATGAGTTGGGATCAAGATGTGGTGATGAGAATTGAGGGACCCCTGCTTCTGTCTTTTTTGGCCAGACACTTTTATTAGGTGATCTTACCCTTACCCCCAAAGGACCACTGCCGCCAGGGCTGCCCCAATCTTTTTCACCTTATACTCGATCGCAATGGACTTGAGATCTTTGATCTCCCATCCCCGAAGCTTCATCCCCTCAATGGCCATGGCCCGTACTTTTTCCTCGATCTGGCTCCTCTTTCCCCGGGCTGAATACTCCATGATTAGGCCATTGTGACTTTTGTCTTTGGGGAGGGCAATCGCAACCCCTGCCGAGATGATCTCCCCTGGGACATCGCTTGTCAAAGCCGCATAAGCGGCTGGAACGAGGGCACCCGGGGGTAGAGAAACTGGAGCAACCATTCGACAGCGTGGGGGAACAATGCTTGACATTTTAACGATGTTCGTGTTCCCGATGCCCGCTTGAAGGAGGGCTCCATCGAAGGCGTTGAGGGGGGTATAACCTTCGGAGGCTCCAGAGACTAAAAAGTATTGGGTTGGGGTTTTAAAGATCACGGCACTTCTCCTTCATCGTTTGTCTTCTTTTTAAGGGGTTGAACTTATCACGTGCTTCCCTTTCAAGACGATAATAAGTTCAATCCAACTTAAAAGGAAGGAGGAGAGCTGATCCAAAGGACCACCGCCTCCTTCGAGCCGCTATTATGAAGCCAATGCTCCTTCTCTGCAGAGAGGTAAAAGCATTCTCCTTTTTTCAGTTTCAGGCTCTCCCTTCCAAAACGGAGGTTCACCCTCCCTCGAAGCACGAAACCAAACTCTTCTCCCTCATGGGGTTTCTCCTTGGGAGTAGCCTGTCCCTTTTTAAGGGTGAGCAGAATAGGCTCTAATCGTCGATTGGTCGAACCCGGAACCAAAAGTTCAATCTTTTCAACCTTCTCCTTCTCAATCGCCACCCTGTCTCCAACTCGAAAAACGATTTTTTCCTGTGAAGCCTCACGAAAAAAGTCCGAGATATTCTCATCCAAGGCGTCCAAGATCTGGACTAAACTGTCCAAAGAAATGGAGGTTAGATCTCGTTCGACCTGGGAGATAAACCCTTTGGTCAGGTTAGCCCGCTCCGCCAGTTCCTCCTGGGTGAGGTTGCTGGATTGTCTCAGATTTCGAATTCGTTCCCCAATCTTCATAAAAGGTCAAGCATACTATACAAAAAAATTAGTTTAATAACCTTTACCACATTATAGAAAGAAAAATGTTTAATAATCTGTAAGAAAGTTTACAAAGAATTAAGTTTAATAAAATAAACTCAACCTCAGTATAACTCTATTTTTCTATTTGTCAAGTATTTTTTTATCATTTTTGAAATCAATGGAATCCTGAGAGCGTTTCGTCGTTTTTTAGAGGTCTCTGATGGGGCTCCGAAAATCTTTTTAGGTTGGAGATGGGGGAACCTCATTGATTAACCGAAGAAGAAGTCCGCTCGAATTATACTGATTCCGCATCGAATCATAGACTGAGACAAGATCAAAGTCACGACGTCGAATACGGGTTTTCATTTTAAAGGTCTGGGAGAGATGAGGGTGAAGGAATAAGAGGAGGTAATCGTCTATGTCACCAATAGGCACAATATCAATATAGGACATGAATTGGGGGCTAACGCTGTAAATTATATTTTTTAATCTTGTTATAAAAGGTGACCCTGTCGATTTTTAATATTTCCGCAGCTCGGGTGATATTCCAGTTCGTCTGGTCTAAGATGCGTTGGATATGATGCCTTTCCAATTCCTCTAGGGAAGTGACCTCCGGATACTCTGACCTTGAAGCGCGAGGAAGATTAATATCCTCGGGTTTGATTCGATCCTCCTTCCCCACCACCACCAAGGCCCTTTCAATCGTGTTTCTCAGTTCCCGGATATTGCCCGGCCACTCATATTGGGTGAGGATCTCCATGGCCTTCGGTGAAATTTCAGCCACATTCTTGTTCATCGAAATGGAACTATCAATCTTTTTAATATGCCTTTGAACCTCCATCCCATCCATTCCTGGCATCTTAATATCCAGAAGGACAATGTCCCATGAGTTTTCCTGGAGCTTTTTCAGTGCCTCCATTCCGTTTTCAGCCGTACTCACCCGATACCCTTCCACCTTAAACCAATTGAATAAGGAATCCCTCACTGAAAACTCATCATCCACAATCAATATTCCAATCCCTTTTTGATCCATCCTCTTTCTCCCCTTACCCCTCTATCAAGGGTTGAGTCGCCTCGGATTCTCTTCTATTCCGTAAGGGTCTTCTTGGAAGATCAATGGTAAACCTTGTCCCTTCATTGGGCTTAGATTCCAACCTCTATCTTCCCCTCATGTTGCTGGATAATATTGTAAACCACCGCCAAACCTAATCCGCTGGACTCTTTAGTGGAGAAGAAAGGTTCGGAGATGTGGGGGAGCACCTCTTCTGGAATTCCACAGCCAGTGTCAGAAACCGTAATCTGAAAATCCTTTCCCCCATTTTGAAGAGCGGTTTTCACCCTTAACTTCCCCCCTTTTGACATGGCCTCAATGGCATTAATAAATAAGGCAACAAAGATATGTTGGATACCACTTGAATCGCAGAAGAGGATATCATCTCCATCCGTAAATTCCTCTATCAGTTCTAACTCCTTGATTTCCATAGGGAGGCTATCTTTTCCACCAAGATCATATGAGCCTGAGCCTTCCTTAACTCTTCACTCTTTTCTTTAACCTTCCTTTCCAAGGTGGCAGCCCACTCTTGATTGGCTTCGTTGGCAGCCTTTAGTTGTTTGGTCATTTTATTAAAAGACTGCGCCAAGTCTCCTATTTCATCACTGGAGTGGAAATCGATTTGATAGTCAAGGTTTAAATTCGCCACCTCCTTGGTCCCCTTAGTAAGTTTTCGAATAGGGAGATGGATGAGGCGAATGATAAATCCTGCAAAAAGGAGGGCCGTGATAAAAATCATCAAACTTGAGAAAAGAATCATTTTCTTCTGGGTTTTACTCGTCTCCTCGTCAACGGACTTTAGGGACATCTTCACATCCAAAAGGCCAAGGAGTTTGTCTTTGGAGGAATGGGCGTGGCAGTCTGCATTAAAACAGTCCGGTTCATTCTCAATGGGATTGATGAGGCCCAGGATTCGGTAACCCTCCGGTGAGGTCAAGATTCGAATCCTGTTTTTGGGGCTCAAGGAGATTGGAGCAGGCTCTTTTCCGTAGCAGACATAGCATTGTTCCGCATTTTTGTCGACTTGAGTTCCAATCTCGGACGGGCTACCTGAAAATGCAATTCCACCGAGCTTGTTGTAGATTCGGATCCCTTCCACTCCAGTTTCCTTGGCAATCGTCATGATAATTTGAGAAAGGTTTTCTCTATCATTTTTGAGCATCGAATATCGGGTGGAACGTTTGATGAGATCGCTTGCTTGAATCGCACTATTCATCACACTTTCATTGAGATGTCGGGTATAAGAGGAGATATTAAAATACATAATCCCAGAAAAGGAAATCACCAGAAGGACCAACAATAATACATAGAGTTTAAAACTTAAACTCTTCGGTATTGACAACAACCTTTTCATAACCGTGCTCTAGGCTTGGTTTTTAGATATTGCTTGACCTATTAATTTTTTATTATATTTTTCAATCCTCATCAATGAAAAAATACCCCGCTTCCCATGATCCTAAAGGAGGTCGATGGAGCGGGGTAAAAATCTTCCTACCAAACCCTATGACTCGATTTCAACTTTATGTTTAACCCTGGATGGAAGCTTTTCCCCCCTCCTAAGAAAATGATTGACCAGTTGAAGATATCGGTTGGGTTCCATTAAGCCTTTTATTCCTCGAAGGATCTCTCCCCCATCCTGCATGGTAATCCCAAGCCTTCCCCGGTGTGGGTCGTTCGTGAGATTAGAAATCACCATCTCTCTAAAACGCTTCCACTCTCCTTTATACCAGGAAAGGGCCTCTTCACCAAAGAGAAAGGATTTTTGATCCCTCTGGAAATCCTTTGGTTTCATGGTCACTAAAAATCCCTCTCCGAGGGGATCGCTACGGAGAAGATCAGGCTCTTCCTTCAGTCTTAGGTTCACCGAAATAATGATACCAGTGATGGGGGAGAGAATATGGGATATCCCCCCATCCTGAATAATTGAACATAGGTCTTTTCCCTGAACCTCCTCGGCCTTTTCAACCTTAATCTAGGTATGCCCCGAATGATAGAAAAGGTCCTCTTTGAGTTGGAATAACTCTTCCATTGAAAACCCTCCTTCCTCAAAGGAGAAAATCCCTTCGGGCGTTTCAGGGGTTTTCACATCGGTTTCTCCAAAAGGTTTCAAATCGGTCAGAGGTTGGGTCGAGATATTTCTTAACTCCCGATCCAGAGTGCATCGATCACACTGGAGATTGTACTTACAGAGTTTATAAGCAATCAGCCCTGCGGTCATCCAGATACATTTCAGTTCCTTCTTTGGAAAGATCGCATAGCCTTCCTCGATTTTTGCGGAATCTATCTTTTTCTCCATGTCTATTCTCCACGAGCAGACTCAGAACGCTCCATGAAGATTTTTTCAAGGCTGTATTCAGCCTTCCGAAACCAGGAAGAAATCCTTGATAATCTCATCCCATTTCTCTCGATCTAAACTTTTGGCCATTCCATCAACAAGCAAACCGCCATCTTGATACACCAGACCCAGATTATAATTCATTCTCGAAAGCAAATTTTCCCTTACCTCTTCCATCCATTTTTTTGCCAGCGCTCCTTGCAGAAGATTCCTTTTATTGACGGAGAACCTCGGCGCCTCCACCTTGATGAGCCAGTGATCATAGGGGTCCTTGTTAACCTTTTCGGGGGATTGGAGAACCTCCTCATTGATGGCGATGACCTTTCCATCCACCGGCGAAAGCATGTCAATGGTCTTCGAATCTACTTTGAGCGCCCACCCTTTATCTCCTTGATGAATGGTGGAACCCACCTTCGGGAGCCTGATCTCATCGATCTTCCCCACCAATTTCTGAGCGAAATCGTCCATTCCCACCTTCACCGAATATTGACCTTCCGGAAGTGCCCAACTATGGCCCAAATGATAGTAGAGCCTTTCTGGAAGACGAAACCATTCGCTGAGCGAAGGGATAAACCTTTCGGTGGCCTCGATGGCTGCTCTCACAGGTTTGTTGAGATACCTCCAGAACAGGGTGAAGAGGAGAAGAAAGCCAATCACCAAGAGATACTCAATATGTTTTGTGGCAAAAATGTCTACATAGCTGAAACCTTCCATTGGGGAGCCTCCTTTCTTAGAGCAATACCTTTCTCGACGGTTTTTTCTTCAACGACCCACTCCGGTGATTCCCTTAACACAGGTATCCGATTGACGACCCAACGAAATACCCAGATCTCAGTAAAGAGGATGGAAAGGGTGATGACGATCTCCATCCATGAAGGGAAATAGCGTTCACTTAAGGGGATGTACCATTTATAGGCAATGATCGAATAGTTGAGTCGATTGATGATAATGCCCATCAGGGAGAGGATGGCTGCCATTTTGATGACCATCAAATTCTGATATCTGACGCCGTGAAGGAATAGAACACAAGGGAGCAACACAAAACCGACGATCTCGATGAGATACCATGATCCCCTCGGCGTGGCTAAAAGCGTCCATTGCTTCCCATGGATGAGGATCAGGATCTTCATGAAGAAATAGACGAACAAGGCCCCTGCACACCCTTTCCCTAACCCGATGAGAATATGGTCAAAGGAGGCATGATGCTCAGGGTCAATTTGGTGGCTAAAGACTTTATGACTGATGGTCCCTTCGAAAATGACCATTGATAGCCCGGCAAAGATGCTTGAGACAAAGAAGAGGACTGGAATGAATTCGGTATACCAGAAGGGATGAATCTTATCGTTGGCCATCAAAAATAAGGCGCCCAAGCCAGATTGATGGAGCGTGGAAAGGGCGATCCCGAAGATGACGGCTCCAAGGGTGAGAGAAGCCAAGATCTTCCTGACCCTTTTTAAGCCAAGCTATTCCGCAACGGTTGGAGAGAATTCGATAAACAGGAAAATCATATAGAGCAAAAAGTGCCAGGAGACAAGGAAGAGCACGGAGTTGACTCCAAATTTATTCCCAAGGATAGGTTTAACAATATTCCACCATCGTCCGAGGTCAAGGAAGATGGCTCCTGCATAAAACACATAAGCCAGAAATCCATTGAGGACCGTCGCCCTCAGGACCGGATGATATTTCTCAGTACAGAGGAGGTAAACGACAAAGGTGAGAATATAGGCCCTTCCTGCGAAGGCAACCCCGACCATCACATCAAACCCGATCCAAATCCCCCAAGGAAATTCTTGAGAAAGGTTGGTGACCGATCCCAGTCCTTTGACCAATCGAAGAAGGATCAGCAGAGCACCAAGGAGGATGATGGGAAAAGAAATGACATTAAAGGGCGTAAAAATCTTCCCTTTGGGTTTGAGTTCTTTCCGGATAAATAGAAAAAGATCTTTTAACCTTTTAATTTCTTCATGGGAGTTGGTTTCGTTCATCTTATTCTTCCTCCTTTTCTTTCTCTCTCAGGTTTGGTTAAGGCATTGACGCCAATCAGGAATGAAGGCCAGAGAAGCAGGACCAGAGGAACTGCATAGAGAAACCCTTTGGTATATTCAGGATAAGGAGTGGTTCCAAGGTTGGTTCTAAACCCGATTTGTTCAAAAGGAACCTTAGAAAGATAGAGGATCCCTGTTCCGCCGACTTCATGTTCCCCATAAATGTGCGGGATATAATTGCCTGGTTTTTGATAAATTCTTCGCCTTGCCTCCTCAAGGAGTTCCCTCCTTGGGCCAAAGAGAAGCGCCTCCTCTGGACAATTCTCAACGCAGGCTGGTTTCTCTCCTTTTTTAGCCTTTCCCAGCACAGGTTACATTTTTGAATCTTAGGGTTGGCGCTATGAAATTCAAATTTTGGAATCTCAAAAGGACAGGAGGGCATGCAGTACCTACAACCCATGCAGTTCGTCTCCCAAGTGACAGGCCCTTCTTTTCTTTTTTCCATCGCCTTTACCAAACAGGCGGCTACGCACCCAGGTTGATTACAGTGCATGCACTGCCTCTTAACAAAGACCTCCCCTTTTTCTGTTTCGTACCGGTTGACCACCGTCCATTGGTCAACCGTAGTCCTACGCTCCTTTTCAAATATGGGCAAATCATCAATTCCCATTTTCCACTCCTCCTCTTCTTATTTCTCAATGGATAACACGTCGCTTTCTTTCTACCGCTTCTTTGATTTCGATTAACGCCACGACGGTCAGGAGCACTAAGATGGGTACCATAGATCTATCCTCCTTTCTCTCCTATTACTCTTCTGGAGATGAACGGAATAGTTGAGTAACTAAAATCCTCCACCACTTCTCATCTAACTTCTCAGCAGCGTAGGAGAGGATTTCCTCCCCATCGCCATAAACGGTTCCAAGGGCTTCATGATTAAAAGAAGATCTTAACTTGGCCTTCATTTGGTCAAAATGTATTTGTTATGCGACGTCTTAAAATTTCAATTGAGATTGCCACTAAGATCGTTAAGAGAACTAGGATGATAACCATTTTCATTACCTCCTTTTTTTGTTTTCACTTAACACTATCTTAATAATTGGGGCAAAATTTAATTTTTGAAATATAATTTTAAATTGAATAAAATCTCTAATAAATACAAATAATTATGAACATTGATTGTTATTATAAAATCCAAGATATCTTTTTGTGTGGAACCTAATAATGTTGAATTTTTTAACCACAACCTTATAATTTATTTAACTGCTTATAATTTAAACAAATTTTATTGTTGAAAAAATTAACACCCAAGTGTAAATTTTCTCAACAGTTTCCTCCAAATTAATCTTTGATTACTGGATTTGAATTAGGGAGTAATAAAATTTTTGGAGAGAAATAAGAGATTATTAAAGAAGGATTAGAGATTAGGTAGAGGATTAGGGCCGATTTCTTTTTATAATCTATCCTTAAAATCCTGATAGTTAAATTCTTTAATTAATCTAAATCCAGAACCATCATTCCATATTCCGATGGAAGGGTGATGGACGCCATTAAACATGGTTGTTTTAACAGTGGTATAATGAATCATATCCTCAAAGATGATTGGATCTCCTGGGCTTAATTCCTTATCGAATGACCACCATCCCATAAAATCTCCTGCCAGGCAACTCACTCCTCCCATTCTGTAGGTGGGTTTCCCTGGGATTTCATCCGTGGCTCCTAAGATAGCAGGTTTGTATGGCATCTCTAAACAGTCAGGCATATGGCAGGCAAATGAGACATCGAGAATAGCGGTTTTAATCCCATCATTTTCAACGATATCTAACACCTTAGAGACTAAATAACCCGTCTGGTAGGTAAAGGCACTGCCGGGTTCTAAAATAACCTCGACTTCGAACTTCTTTTTAAAATCCTTGAGGACTCTGATGAGATGGGACAGATCATACCCTTTTTTGGTTAGGAGGTGACCTCCCCCCATATTCACCCATTTTAGCCTGGGCAGAAACCTACCAAATTTTTCTGAAAAAACCTCCAATACCCTTTCTAAATCATAGGAGTCTGCCTCAAAGAGGGTATGGAAATGAAATCCCTCTACCTCCCGGGGAAGGGACTCCCCAAGTTGATCAGCAGTGAGGCCAAATCTTGAACCGGGCTTACAGGGGTTATAGAGGTCACAAGAAGAATTTGAATACTCAGGATTGACACGCAATCCAATCGAGACACCCATTGCCTGGGTCATTCCAATGAATCTCTGCAATTGAGTTAAGGAGTTGAAGGAGACATGACTGCTGTATGTTAAAATATCCTTAAGGGTCTTCTCCTCATAGGCAGGGGAATAGGTATAGGCCTTTACCCCAAGCTCCTCGAAGGCCAGCCGCGCTTCATTGGCTGAACTGGCCGAGGCGCCAAAACCATACTCCCTAAAGATGGGGAAAACCCCCCAATTCGAAAAGGCCTTAAGCGAGATGAGGATATGGACTTGAGCGGCCCCTTTTACCCCTCTTATCAGTTCGAGATTATTTCTCAAGAGTTGCTCATCGATCACATAACAGGGCGAGGGAATTTTATTGAAGTCGATGGCCATCGTTCTCGGGATAAATTGGATACCTTCTTCCTAAAAGAATGGAATATTCTATTCTTCCATTCTTCAAACCCTATAATTCCAGATCTATATCGTGTAATTCATGCCAGGGAAGCCCGTGAATGGGTAACTGTTCCATAAATGGGTCTGGATCAAACTGTTCAGTGTTAAATACCCCAGGTCCCTTCCATTTGCCCGTAAGGAACATCATCGCCCCAATCATTGCAGGAACCCCGGTGGTGTAACTGACTGCCTGGGTCCCGGTTTCTCTGTAGGCGTCCTGGTGATTACAGTTATTATAGATATAGTAGGTCTTCTCTCTCTGGTCCTTCACCCCCCTGATCCGGCAACCAATAGAAGTTTCTCCTTTATAATGTTCACCCAGGGAAGCGGGGTTGGGCAACACCGCTTTTAGGAATTGGAGGGGAACGATCTCTTTGCCCTCATAGAGAATGGGTTTAATACTGGCCATCCCAATATTTTGAATGACCCGCAAATGCGTCAAATATTCCTCCCCGAAAGTCATCCAGAATCGAGCCCTTTTTAGAGTAGGAAAATTCTTGACCAATGACTCTAACTCTTCATGATACATCAGATAGGATTCCCGGGGTCCAATGTTTGGATAGGTTAAGGGTCTGTGGACCTTCAGAGGTTCGGTTTCAATCCACCTTCCCTCCTCCCAATATTTCCCTTTCTGGGTCACCTCTCGAATATTGATTTCAGGATTGAAATTCGTAGCAAACGGCATCCCATGATCCCCTGCATTGCAGTCGACAATATCCAGATAATGAATCTCATCGAAGTGGTGTTTCGCCGCATAGGCAGTAAAAACTCCGGTGACTCCTGGATCAAACCCACAGCCCAGGATGGCCGTAAGACCTACTTTTTTAAATCTTTCATGATAGGCCCATTGCCACTTATATTCATATTTTGCGACCTCCGGTGGTTCATAACTTGCGGTATCCAAATAGTTAACCCCTGCCTCAAGGCATGCCTCCATGATGGTAAGGTCTTGATAAGGCAAGGCGACATGAATCACTATCTCCGGCTTAAAGGTTTTAAATAACTTAATCAGTTGGTTAACATCACTGGCGTCCACCTGAGCGGTCTGAATTCGATTTCTCCCGACGGCCTTTGCAATGGCCTCACCTTTTGAAAGGGTCCGGCTTGCCAGCAGAATGTCTGTAAATACTTCTGGTACGTTTGCCACTTTATGGGCAACGACGGTTCCCACCCCCCCTGCTCCGATAATCAATACCTTCCCCATTTCTGTCCACTCTGGAAGAATAGTTTAAGAAGAATTTTGTTTAATAAAATAAACTTAAAAAAAGTATAGCCTTCTTTTTGAAATTGTCAAGTATTTTTTTGAGAGTTCTGAAAAAAATTAAAGAGCCCAATAAGACTGGGGGCCAGCCTCAGGGGTCGGGGATGAGGTTCAACACAATCACCCTACTTCTAAACGGGAACGCCTGATATCTGGGGGTTTACACCTTTTTGATTTTCTGTTACTTTTTGATTAAAGATGGAAAAGATTATCATCCGAGGGGCGAGGGTCCATAACCTAAAAAATATTGATGTGGAAATCCCCAGAAACCGCCTGATCGTGATTACAGGACTAAGCGGTTCAGGGAAGTCCACCCTTGCCTTCGATACCCTCTATGCAGAGGGTCAGAGAAGGTATGTCGAATCCCTTTCTGCTTATGCACGCCAATTTTTGGAACAGATGGAGAGGGCTGATGTGGAATCCATCGAAGGGCTTTCCCCGGCCATTGCGATCGATCAACGGAGTATCTCGAGAAGTCCCCGCTCAACGGTAGGAACCGTGACCGAGATTTACGATTACCTCCGCCTCCTCTATGCAAGAATTGGAGAACCTTTCTGTCCCTATTGTAATCAACCGATTTCCTCCCAGACCCTTCAGCAAATTGCAGGAACTCTCCTTCGGTTTCCTCGAGGAACCCTCCTCACCCTATTCTCTCCCATAGTGAGGGGGAGAAAAGGCGAACACCGCAAGGAGTTAGAAGAACTTCGGAAGAATGGATTTATAAGGGTGAGAATTGATGGGAAACTTATGGATCTCAGTGAGGAGATCCACCTGGATAAGAACCGACGGCATGAGATTGAGGTCCTGGTCGATCGCTTCATAATCAAAGAGGGAGGAGAAAAGAGAATTCTCGATTCCTTGGAAATCTCCTCGAAACTCTCTCAAGGAATGATCAAGGTGGAACGGGAGGGATCCCCTCCCATGATTTTCAGTCAGAGGTTCTCCTGTATCGATTGCGGATTCAGTTTTCCCGAGATCACCCCGCGGATGTTCTCTTTCAATAGTCCTCAGGGCGCCTGCCCTGCGTGTAATGGATTAGGAGAGAAACAATTTTTCGATCCCGAATTGATTGTTCCTGATCCTTCCTTGTCTTTAAAAGAAGGGGCCATCCTCTCTTGGAAGAAAAAGGGGGATTCCTTTTTAAGACCCTTGCTGGAGGGATTGTCAAATCACTACCATTTCAATATCAACACCCCTTTTTCAAAATTACCAAAACCGATTCAACATATATTGCTCTATGGATCAAAGGGAGAAAGGGTCTCTTTCAGAGTTAAAGGAAAGGGGGGGACTCATCTTTTTTATCAGGAATTTGAAGGGGTGATTCCGGAAATGGAGCGAAAGTGGCAGGAGGGAGGAAATGGCGTAGAAGAATTAGAAGAATTTATGAATGTTTCTCCATGCCCCGAATGTAATGGAACCCGCTTAAAAAAAGAGGTCCTCTCTATCAAGGTGGGTGGAAAATCCATTGCCGAGGTGACCCAGCTCTATGTGAGGGAGGCATTAGAATTTCTGACCCATCTGGAGTTGACCTCAAGATCTAAAAAAATTGCTCAAAATATTTTGAAGGAGATCGAGGAACGTTTAAGGTTCATGATTGAGGTGGGGCTGGATTACCTCACCTTAGACCGGCCAGCCTCTACCCTTTCAGGAGGAGAATCTCAACGTGTCCGGCTGGCGACACAAATTGGAACGAGCCTGGTAGGGGTCCTCTATATTCTGGATGAACCCAGCATCGGACTTCATCAAAGGGACCATCTTCGCCTCTTGAAAATGCTGAAGCGGTTGCGAGATCTTGGAAATACGGTGGTCGTGGTAGAGCATGATGAGGAGACTATCCGGTCCGCAGACTATATTATCGATATGGGTCCTGGACCAGGAGAGAAAGGCGGAGAGGTTGTCTTTACAGGTCCTCCTGAGGAACTGGTCAAGGCAGAATATTCTCTCACTGGACAGTATCTATCGGGGAGGCGTTTCATCCCCCTTCCTCAGAGAAGGAGAAGAATTGGAGATAGGTTTCTTATCCTCCGTGGAGCTACCGCCAACAATTTAAAAAACATCGATGTGAAGATTCCCCTTGGGGTCTTCAACTGTATTACCGGGGTCTCGGGTTCTGGAAAATCAACTTTGATCATAGACACTCTCTATCCAATATTGGCTCAACAACTCTATTGTTCCCCTAAACGTCTGATTTCTCTTAAGGGGGTAGAAGGGGTGGAACATATCGACAAGGTAATTCATGTTGATCAGATGCCCATTGGCCGGACACCCCGTTCCAACCCGGCCACCTATACTGGCCTTTTCCAGCCCATTCGAACACTGTTTGCTCAAATCCCTGAATCAAGGATGAGAGGATTTACTCCCGGTCGCTTTAGTTTTAATGTTTCTGGGGGGCGATGCGAATCATGCCATGGAGATGGGGTCTTGAAGGTGGAAATGCATTTTCTTCCCGATGTATATGTGACTTGTGAAGAATGCCATGGGAAACGCTATAATCGTGAAACCCTTGATATTCGATACAAGGGAAAGACTATTTCTGACGTATTGGAAATGACCGCAGAGGAAGCCTATGAGTTTTTTTCTTCTATCCCAATCATCCGGCATAAACTCCAGACCCTTGTTGATGTCGGCCTGGGATACCTTCGGCTGGGTCAACCCGCCACAACCCTTTCAGGGGGGGAAGCACAGAGGATTAAATTGGCGAGGGAATTAAGCAAACGTGAGACAGGAAGAACAGTATATATCTTAGATGAACCTACCACAGGTCTCCATTTTGCGGATATCCATAGACTTCTCGATGTCCTCAACCGCCTCACCGACAGGGGGAACACCATCATTGTGATTGAACACAATATGGAGGTGATCAAATCAGCCGATTATATTATTGATTTAGGACCAGAAGGGGGCGAAAAGGGAGGAGAAGTCATCGCAGAAGGCACTCCCGAAGAGTTGATCAAAAATCCAGCTTCCTATACTGGTCAATATCTTAAAAAAGTGTTAGAAAGAACAGTCCGCCCCTCTTGGTTATCTTGGCAGGAGAATCAGAGTTTACGAGGGGTTTTGGAACCTTTTCAATGAAAAAGAAAAGAAGAAAGAAAAATCATCTTGGAAGAATCCTCTTCTTATTCCTTCTCATCGGAATCGTCTCAATCTTATTCTATCTCTTCCACGAAAAGATCGTCCATTTTCTAAAACCCTGGTTGGTGAAATGGGAGGTCTTGGAAGAGAAGAAGGAGGTGGTGCTCTTTTTCTCGGATTCCGAAAGTCAGTACCTGATGGGTGAAAAAAGGAAGATCTCGAAAAAGAATGACCTAAGAGAAGAAGGGAGAGAAACGATCCAAGAGTTGATAAATGGCCCAAGGGGGAAACTCATTCCTACTCTTCCCTCTCGAACAAAATTATTAAATCTACAGGTCCATGGGGAAAGGGCAAGGGTGAACTTTAATTCAGCCCTTACAACAGATCACCCGGGAGGGAGTTCAGCCGAACTGATGACCGTCTATTCTATCGTCAATACCCTTACGTTTAATTTCCCCCAGATCAAACGGGTTCAAATCCTGGTCAATGGAAAATCCATCGAAACCATTGCTGGACACCTCTCTCTCAAAGAACCCATCCTGCCAAAACCTGATCTGATAAAAAAACAGTAATTGATTTCGAATGAAATTGGTGATAAGATTAGTTAAATTTTAGTTATTGGGAATGACCCAATAATTAAGATATTTTTTTATGCTTGAAGCCAAATATATCCGAGAGCATTTCGAAGAAGTCCGTGAAAGATTGGCCCGGAGGGGTCAAACGATCAACCTGGACGAATTTGTTCTAATCGATGGCGAACGAAGAAAAGTGATCCAGGAATGGGAGAGATTGAGGGCACTCCAGAAGAGGGTTTCTGATGAAGTGAGCCAGAAGAAAAAAAGGGGAGAAGAGATCTCGGATCTAATTGCTCAAATGAAAAAAGTTTCTCAGGAACTAAAAGATCTGGATGAAGTGATTCAGGAGAAGGAAAAGAGACTCCAGGATATCCTTTTAATGATCCCAAATCTTCCTCATCCCTCGGTGCCCGTGGGAAAGGATTCTGAAGAGAATGTGGAGGTGAGAAGGTGGGGTGAAATACCCAAATTCCCCTTTGAACCCAAACCCCATTGGGATATTGGGGAGGAGTTGGGAATTCTTGACTTTAAAACAGGGGCCAAGATAGCAGGAGCCCGGTTCACCCTTTACTGGGATCTTGGGGCAAAGTTAGAAAGGGCCCTGATCAATTTTATGCTGGATCTCCATACACGTGAACATGGATATCGAGAAGTCCTCCCCCCTTTCATGGTGAATCGAACCACCATGACCGGAACAGGACAGCTCCCAAAATTTGAAGAAGAACTCTTTAAGATCGATGGGTTAGATTACTTCCTTATTCCGACAGCAGAAGTCCCTGTAACCAATATTCACCAAGATGAGGTTCTGGAAGAAAAGTCTCTTCCTCTCTCCTATACGGCTTATACCCCATGTTTTAGGAAAGAGGCAGGATCCTATGGAAAGGATACCCGGGGGTTGATTCGGCAACATCAATTTAATAAGGTGGAATTGGTAAAATTTACAAAACCTCAAGACTCCTATGATGAACTCGAAAAACTCCTAAACGATGCGGAGGAGGTGCTAAGAAGGCTAAACCTTCCTTACAGGGTGGTCAATCTCTGTACAGGAGATTTAGGATTTTCTGCATCAAAAACCTATGATATTGAAGTTTGGCTTCCGGGTCAAAACACGTTTAAAGAAATCTCTTCTTGCAGTAATTTCGAAGATTTTCAGGCAAGAAGGGCAAAGATTCGATATCGGATTGCCGGAAAGTCTAAGACCGAATATGTCCACACCCTCAATGGTTCTGGGTTGGCCGTGGGCAGGACCTTGGTAGCAATCCTTGAGAATTACCAACAAGCCGATGGGAGCGTGATTATCCCAGAGGTCTTAAGACCCTATTTGGATGGATTGGAAAGGATCAAAAAGCAAAAGTAAAAATTGGGGATTGAGTATAGGGGATATAAAGTTCAAGGTATATTGTATTTCGATTTAGCAAAATCAAGGAGGGATGGCCGAGTGGTTTAAGGCGGCGGTCTTGAAAACCGCTTCTCCGAAAGGAGACGTGGGTTCGAATCCTACTCCCTCCGCCATGCACTACGTCGTGCATGGAAAATACTTTAAGAGCAGTAAAGGTAAACCATGGCTTCGCATGATGCTTCGAGATTCATTAAATTTACTTAACAAGAAACGAGGGTAGGTTTGAAATCATGGAGAGATGCCCGAGAGGCCGAAGGGGCACGACTGGAAATCGTGTGTTCCGACCAAAATCGGAACCGAGGGTTCGAATCCCTCTCTCTCCGCCAGAAAATTTACTAAGCAAATTTTACTGAGGACATTTAATGATTAAGAGGGATGAGAACCCTTTCCGCATTAGCGGAATCGGGTTCGGTGACTCCGCCGAAAGCGGAGGAGGCGGAACGAACAAAGTGAGTGAGCACATCCCTCTCTCTCCGCCATACACTACATAGAGTACATGGCTACCCTACACATCAAACGTTTAAGGAGGAATAAGATGAAAAAATTTCAAAAAAATTTCATCATTCTATTTATCATCTTTGGATTATTAATCCTCTCTGGATTGGAGGAAGCATCAGCCCAACAATATTTCAACTTTGTGGGTAAAGTCACCGGGCTTTACAGAGATCAATTAACAGTTAAAGGGAATAAGGGAGAGATCATGTATTTTGCTGTGGGAAGAAGGACCGTTTATATCCCTTCACGATTACCTGCAGTGGGGGAGAAAGTAAAGGTCAGTTATTATTTAAGAAGAGGATATAATGTGGCTTATCAGGTTGAAATCCTTTCAGCAAAATAGAAATTTGAAATTAAAAGGGAGGCGCCCATAGCTCAGTTGGATAGAGCGTCGGACTACGAATCCGCAGGTCGGGAGTTCGAGTCTCCCTGGGCGCGCCATCCTTCCATGAAGGATGAAAAATATATGAAAATAGCTCTCAAGGAGGCCAAAAAAGCTGGCCAGAAGGGAGAGGTGCCAGTGGGCGCTGTCTTATTAAAAGGCGAGCAGGTCATTGCACAAGATCATAACCGTTGCATTGAACTGAATGACCCTACCGCCCATGCAGAGATGCTTGTCCTAAGAGAGGGTGGAAAGATCTTAAGAAATTATCGTTTGACAGATACCGTGATTTATGTCACCGCAGAACCTTGTCCAATGTGTGCTTTTGCAATGGTTCATGCAAGAATCTCCCAATTGTTTTTTGGAACCTTTGAACCAAAATTTGGGGCAGTGGAATCGAGATTCGAATTGTTGAATTCTAATAAATTAAATCATCAGATAAAAGTGGAAGGTGGAATTCTTGAAAAGGAGTGCGCGGAGGTTTTAAGGAATTTTTTCAGGAAGCAAAGGATAAATCGGAAATAACAAAGGGGATAAGTGAGAAACCTGAGGAATTAAACGTAAAGGGGCAAAGCGGATTCTTACCATGCAAGATTCAGGAGAGGTTGCCGAGGGGTTTAAGGCGCCGCTCTCGCCCGCCAGAGGCGGGTCCGCCTTCGGCGGAAAAAGCGGTTCTTAAGGAAGAAGAGATAAAGTTCAATCAATCTCCCAGGAGAGGTTGCCGAGGGGTTTAAGGCGCCGCTCTCGAAAAGCGGTTCTCCCAAAAGGAGACGTGGGTTCGAATCCCACCCTCTCCGCCATGCACTACGTAGAGTGCATGGTAGGTTAAAAATCAAGGAGAGATGCCCGAGTCGGCCGAAGGGGCTCGCCTGCTAAGCGAGTATCCCGCTAAAAACGGGATCGAGGGTTCGAATCCCTCTCTCTCCGCCAGAAAATTTGCTATATAAATTTTACTGAAGGGTTTAATAATTAATAGGGATGAGAACCCTTTCCGCCATAGCGGAATCGGGTTCGGGGGCTCTCGCCATAGCGGGAGGAGTCTGAGTGAAATCTTGTTGATAGTCGGGTCCTGCGCAACAAATGATTATGAACCCCGCCAGGTCCGGAAGGAAGCAACGGTAGTAATCCTCTTTGTGTGCCGCAGGGTTGCCTGACTATCAACAAGTTATTTAGGTGTCCTGAGAGGAAGGACCATGTCTTATGAAGTTTTAGCCCGTAGATATAGACCAGAGGTCTTTGAAGAGGTGGTGGGGCAACGGACCATCACCCAGACCATCCAGAATGCAATTTCTCAGAATCGCATCGCCCACGCCTTTTTATTTACAGGGTCAAGGGGGGTGGGGAAGACCTCTACCGCAAGAATTCTTGCGAAGGCATTGAATTGCGAATCCGGACCCTCCGTCAATCCCTGCAATCACTGCAACAATTGTTACGAGATTAAGAAGGGAATTTCGATCGATGTAATTGAGATCGACGGGGCCTCCAATCGAGGAATCGAAGAGGTTCGGGAATTAAGGGAGACTGTCCGCTACACCCCAGCCAAAAGTCGTTATAAAATTTATATCATTGACGAAGTCCACATGTTAACCCGTGAGGCCTTCAATGCATTGCTAAAGACCCTTGAGGAACCCCCTCCCCACATCATCTTTATCTTTGCGACCACAGAGCCGCATAAGATTCCGGCTACCATTCTCTCAAGGTGTCAGCGTTACGATTTTAAACGGATCCCCCTGAGAGAAATCCTCAACAACCTAAAGCGAATCGCTGAGGAGGAAGGAATTCAAATCAGCCCGAGAGGGTTGCTCTCTATCGCTCAAGCCTCGGATGGAAGCATGAGGGATGCCCAGAGCCTCCTTGACCAGGTGATTTCCTATGGAGGAAAAGAGATCAAGGATGAAGAGGTGAGTGAGATTCTCGGGTTGATCGATCAGAAAATAATTCACGATACCCTTGAAGCCATCGCAAATAAGGATGCCGGGAAATGTATGGAGATGGTCGATTACATTTACCATTACGGATATGACCTCCAGCACTTCTGTCGAGACCTTCTTCAAACCCTCCGCCATCTCATCCTGATTAAGGTGACTCCAGCCCCTGAAGGGATGGTGGATTTACCGGAAGAGGATTTGGGGGAGTTAAAAATAATGGCCGAGAAGTTCGAATTTGATCAATTGAATCACCTTTTCAGCCTCCTTTTGAAAGGGGAGGAAGAGATGTCTCAATCCACTTTTCCAAGGGTGATGTTGGAGATGACATTGATTCGTATGGCCTCTCTTCGACCACTGCTCCCTATTGACGAAATCTTAAAGAGATTGGAGAGATTGGAGAAAAGTTATTCCCCCCTGAGCTCGATGGAATCCCCAGGAGTCCAACCCATAAAAAAGAACGGGGGGGCAATTCATGAATTGCCCCCACCCACCCCCCTCCACAAGCCCCACCATGAATTACCAAATGAGCAACCAGAAGACCTAACCCACCAGGAGGAAGTATGGAGGGAGTTGGTTGACTTTACCCGGGAGAGGAATCCGGTTTTAGGTTCTTTTTTGTCCTTGGGAAATGTGGTTCGATTGAAAGAAGAAGGGATCGAAATCGGGTTTGAAAAGGATTCCTTCCACTACGATAGGATGGTAGAAAAGGAAAATCAGAACCAGTTGGAATCGATTTGTCAAGAATTTTTTAAAAAGAAGATGAAGGTCACCATCACCGCATTGGACTCAGGGTGGAACTCAAAAGGAAGGTGGATCTCCAGAGAAAGGGAGAACCGAAGGGGGATCGGTAATCCCTTAAAAGAAGGAGACGGAAAAAACTCCCCTATCGAGGAGGCCCTCCGTATTTTTAACGGCAGAATTGTGGAGAGGTAATCGCCTATAATCAAACTCCAAACTTTTTTAATCAAAAAAAGGAGAGGTCTATGACAAAAGGATTTGGTAATATTCTCAAACAAGCCCAGCAGATGCATGCCCGCATGACTCAACTCCAGGAAGAAATGGCCCAAAGAACCATTGAGGTGAGCTCGGGGGGAGGAATGGTCCACATCCTCATGAACGGGAAACAGGAAGTCCTACAACTACGAATCGACCCAGAAGTCGTCAGTCGAGAGGATGTTGAAATGCTCCAAGACTTAATCATCGCAGCCTTTAATGAGGCGATTCGCAAATCGCAAGAAATGATGACTGAAGAGATGAAGAAGATCACTGGGGGACTGAATATCCCTGGGCTTTCAGGTCTTCTTTAAAAGGCAATTTATGGCCCTCCATCCCAAACCCATCGACGACCTGGTCGAGGCCTTAACCAAACTCCCAGGAATCGGTAAAAAGACTGCAACGAGATTAGCCCTCCATATCCTTAGAAGCAGTCCTTCTGAGGCGCAAAGATTGGCCAGGGCAATTCTCAATGTGAAAGAGAAGATTCACCTCTGTTCCTCCTGCTTTAATTTGACCGACGAGGATCCCTGTTATATATGCCAAGACCAAAAAAGAAACCCTGAAATCCTCTGTGTGGTGGAAGGCCCCAATGATCTCATGGCCATCGAAAACACCGGAATCTTTCAGGGAAGGTACCATGTTTTACACGGGACCCTTTCTCCTCTTGAAGGGATTGGGCCGGACGATATAAAAATCAAAGAGTTGATGGAGCGGATTCAACGGGAAAGAGTCAAGGAAGTGATCCTTGCCACAAACCCTACCGTTGAAGGTGGAGCCACTGCCCTCTACCTCACCGAACAGATTAAACCCCTGGGAATAAAGGTCACTCGAATCGCCTATGGCATTCCAATGGGCGGGGAGATTGAGTATGTGGATGGAATGACCCTCACCAAGGCCCTTGAAGGAAGAAGAGAGATCTAAAAGGAAAGAACTTGAGAGAATTGAAGAAATATTTTATAGAAAGAAAATTAAGGGAGATAACATGATTGAGATTCGATTCCATGGAAGAGGGGGACAGGGAGCAGTAACCTCTGCAGAAATTCTTGCATTAGCCGCCATTGGAGAGGGAAAGTATGCTCAAGCCTTCCCAAGTTTTGGACCTGAGCGAAGAGGGGCACCTGTGGTCGCCTTCTGCCGAATCAGTAATCAGCCAATCAAGATCCGAGCCAACATCTATGAACCCGATATTGTAGTAGTCCTTGACGCCTCCCTTTTAAAGATTGTGAAGGTGGATGCAGGATTAAAACCCAATGGTCTTCTGGTAACTACGAGCAACGATTCTCCAGAAAAGGTAAAAGAACTCCTAAGAATTAAAAATCGAATGGCTGTGGTCAATGCGGTGAAGATCGCTACAGAAATCCTCGGGCTCCCCATTACCAATACCACCATGTTGGGATCTCTCGCAAGGGCTTCGGAGTTGGTCAAAAAAGAATCGTTCATCCCTCCTTTGAAGGAACGGTTTGGCCGAATCGCTGATAAGAACATCTCTGCCTTTGAAAGGGCCTATCAAGAAACCATCCTCATCCAATAAATCCCATCATCAAAGAGGTGAAAGGATGACCAAACCTGAAAATGAATGGACCTGGAAAGAAATACCAGTGGGTAATGTGGTCCTGGAACCTGGCAATACCAGTCAATATCGAACTGGAGACTGGAAGGCCCTTCGCCCCCTTCTTAATAAAGAACGATGTATCCACTGTGGATTGTGTTATATCTACTGTCCAGATATGTCATACCAGTTGGATAAAGAGGGTTATTTCATCGTTGATCTTTTTTATTGCAAAGGATGCGGAATCTGTGCCAAAGAATGTCCAACCAGTGCGATCACCATGGTGATGGAGGAGGAGACCTAATGGGAAAAAGAGTTGGAATGGAGGTATCCATTGCAGCCGCCGAAGCGGTCAAGCAATGTAAAGTCGATGTGATCTCAGCCTATCCCATTACCCCACAGACCCATATTGTCGAACACCTCTCTGAGATGGTCGCCAATGGAGAACTGGACGCCGAGTTCTTTTGCGTTGAATCAGAGCATTCTGCTTTGAGCGTCTGTGTGGGAAGCGAAGCAGTAGGGGCAAGGTCTTTTACCTGTACCAGTTCCCAAGGATTGGCATTGATGAGTGAGATCACCTATATCGCCTCGGGGATGAGATTACCCATCGTCATGGCCATTGCAAACCGAACCCTCTCCTCCCCACTCAGCATCTGGAATGACCACAGCGATGTGATGTCCATTCGGGATTGTGGGTGGATCCAGTTTTTTGCAGAAAACGGTCAAGAAGTCTATGACCATATCTTCATTGCCTATCGGGTGGCAGAAGATCGAGAGGTTCTTCTACCGGCGATTGTCAACTTAGATGGATTCACCTTAAGCCATGTGATTGAACCGATTGAACTGATTGAACAAGAAAAGATCGACCGATTTTTACCTCCCTATCAACCTCTCTACCGCCTTCATCCTGACCGACCCATCACCATGGGAGCCTTTGCACTCCCTACGATCTTTGCAGAAACAAAGAAAGCCCAGGAGGTAGCCCTTATCTCTTCAATTCCTAAAATTCTCGAGGCGTGGAAGGAATTCGGTGAGATGACTGGACGATACTACCAACCCATCGAGACCTACAAGGCCGAAGATGCGGAGACCCTTCTTGTAGCCATGGGGAGTATCGCTGAGACTGCCTCTGCAGCAGTCGACCAAATGAGAGACCAGGGAAGAAAGGTTGGACTGGTCAAGATTCGACTCTGGCGGCCTTTCCCTTTTGAAGCCTTTAAAAAGGCCGTGTTAAACTCAAAAAATTTGGTGGTGATTGATCGCGCTGTTTCTGTAGGAGGTCCTGGTGGGCCTGTCTCCTCTGAGGTGAAGTCAGCCCTTTACGGATATGAGAGAAGGCCATCGATTTACAATTTTGTTGCAGGATTATCCGGAAGGGATGTCGCCCCTTCGGATTTCATCAAGATGGTGGACAAAGCGGAAATTGAGATTGAAGAGGGCAACCAAGAAGGCTATGAAATTTATGGGGTGAGAGAATGATTGAGAATCTAAACGTATTTGCTGTCAGGACATTGACCCAAAAGGAATATTTTGCCCCCGGCCACAGGGCCTGTCAGGGATGCGCAGAGGCGTTAGCCGTGAGGTTGGTTGCTAAGGCTCTGGGGAGGAATGTGATTGTGGCTAATGCGACAGGGTGTATGGAAGTCACGACCACTCCCCTGCCTTTTACAGCCTGGAGGGTTCCCTGGATCCATGTGGCCTTTGAAAATACAGCGGCTGTGGCCTCAGGGATTGAAGCGGGATTGAAGGTCTTGATGAGGAAAAAAAGGATTCCCTCTAAGAAAATTACTGCCGTCGCCATGGCCGGGGATGGAGGAACTGCAGATATCGGCCTTCAGGCGCTATCGGGTGCTCTCGAAAGGGGGCATGATTTTATCTATATCTGCACGGACAACGAAGCCTATATGAACACAGGCATCCAGCGATCCTCCTCCACTCCCTTTGGTGCCTTTACGACCACCTCCCCTGTTGGGAAAGTCCAGATGGGACAACTTACCTGGAAGAAGAATATGACCGCCATTGCAGTGGCGCACGATATTCCCTATGTGGCTACTGCATGCCCCAGTTACCCCATGGATCTTGTCCAGAAGGTGAAGAAGGCTGCGGAAATCCCTGGACCTGCCTATATTCATATCCTCTCGGTCTGCCCAACAGGCTGGAGATCTGCTCCAGAACTTTCGATCAAACTTGGCCGATTGGCCGTGGAGACAGGTGTATTTCCTCTTTATGAAGTAGAGAGGGGGAGATATCGGTTAACGATAGACTATCCCAAATTGAAACCGATCAAAGAATACTTCAAATTCCAGGGAAGATTTCGCCACCTCACCGACAAAATGATCGAGGAGATTGAAACAAGAGTCCACCAAGAATATGAAAAACTGAAAGAAAAGGCCTTAAAAGGAGTTTAGGATGACCTCTTCAGAAATCGATGCCATCATCAAAAAATACGAAGAAAAGCCGTCTCAGATCCTGGCCATCCTCCAAGACATTCAGGTCAAGGAGAAGTATCTTCCAAAAGAAGCCCTCGAATATGTGGGGAAAAAACTCCACATCCCATTAAATAAGATTTATCGGATTGCCACATTTTATCGTGCCCTCAGTTTAATGCCTCGGGGAAGACACGAAATCTGTGTTTGCATGGGGACGGCTTGTCATGTCCGTGGGGCAGAGCGAATCCTTGAACAAATAAAAATGGAGTTGGGTATCCAACCTGGAGAGACCACCAAGGATTTAAACTTTACCCTTGATACGGTGAACTGCCTTGGGGTCTGTGCGGCTGGGCCAGTGGTTGCGATTGACGGTCAATATTTTGGAAAGATGAGTCCTGCAAAGGTGGGAGGAACCTTAAAAAAATTTCGAGGTGATCAGAAGGAAGATAAGGATGCAACGGCTTAATTCTCCTCAGGATCTTGAAAGTTATAGAAAAGAAATCTTAAGTCAGAGAACTCCTAACCAGAAAATAATCACGGTGTGTGGAGGAACGGGGTGTCATGCCTCAGGTTGCCATGCCGTGGTGGAAGCCTTTAAGAAAGTGATCCATGAGAAGGTTAAAGGCGACGACGTAGCCCTTCGAGTCACTGGCTGCCATGGTTTCTGTGAGAGAGGACCTTTGGTGGTGCTTCACCCCCAAAGAATCCTTTACCAGCGGGTCAAGCCAGAGGATGCGCCAGAGATCTTCCAAGAGACTGTCTTGAAGGGAAGGGTTTTAGAATCACTTCTTTATGAACATCCTGTTACAGGAGAACGGATCGTTTCAGAGGAAGAAGTCCCCTTTTACAAAAAACAGATGCGAATCATCTTTGGAAACAATGGAAGCATTGATCCTACCCGTATCGAAGACTATATCGCGGTGGGAGGCTATCAGGCTTTAACCAAGGTTTTCACCTCAATGAGACCTGAGGAAATCATCCAAGAGATTAAGAAGGCCAATTTGAGAGGGAGGGGTGGAGGAGGCTTTCCTGCTGGACTTAAATGGGAACAATGCCGGAATGCTCCTGGGAATCCCAAATATGTGATCTGCAATGCCGACGAGGGAGATCCAGGGGCTTATATGGATCGAAGTCTCCTCGAAGGAAACCCCCATAGTGTATTGGAAGGAATGATCATTGGTGCCTATGCGATTGGGGCTCATGAAGGTTATGTCTTCGTTCGTCATGAGTACCCACTAGCGGTAACGAATATTGGAATTGCAATCGAACAGGCTCGCAAATTGGGACTCCTTGGAAAGGGTATCCTAAGTTCAGGATTTGACTTTGATGTAAAAATCAGTCGGGGAGGAGGGGCATTTGTAGCAGGAGAATCAACAGCCCTCATGGCCACCATTGAGGGAAATGTTGGAGAACCAAGACCCAAACATGTTCACACCGTCATCAGTGGCCTTTGGGATTGTCCTACCAATTTGAACAATGTTGAGACTTGGGCAAATGTGCCCCTCATTATCAACAAAGGTGCAGACTGGTATACCCAAATCGGCACGGAGGGGAGCAAGGGGACAAAAATCTTCTCCCTGGTCGGGAAGGTGAACAACACGGGCTTGGTGGAAGTTCCGATGGGGATTACTCTCCGAGAGATTGTCTTCGATATTGGTGGAGGGATTCCTGGAGGGAAAAAGTTCAAAGCGGTTCAAACCGGAGGACCCTCAGGGGGTTGCATTCCAGAATCTCTTCTCGACCTGCCGGTCGATTTCGATAGGCTAACCGAGGTAGGCTCCATGATGGGCTCAGGCGGAATGATTGTGATGGATGAATCCACCTGCATGGTCGATGTAGCCAAATACTTTATGAACTTTCTTAAGGATGAATCCTGCGGAAAGTGTACCTCCTGTCGGGAAGGGACAAAACGGATGCATGAGATCCTTACGGAGATCAGTGAAGGTCGTGGAAAGCCTGAACACCTTCCCCTCCTTGAAGAATTGGGCTGGGTGACCGCAGAAGCTTCTCTCTGTGCCCTGGGAGGGACCGCTCCCAATCCTGTGCTCTCCACCCTTCGATATTTCCGCGAGGAATATGAAGAACATATCTTCAACAAAAGATGCCCTGCAAAGGTCTGCCGAGCACTTTTGAGATATCGGATCCTCCCTGAGGTCTGCACCATGTGTGGAAGGTGTGCCAAGGCCTGTCCGGAGAAGGCCATTCGGGGGAAGACAAAGACGAAGAAAGAGAAAGGGATTCCATTTAAGATTGATGAGCAGAAGTGTGTGAAGTGCGGGATCTGTTTTGAGACCTGTAAATTTGAAGCGATTGAAGTTGAATAAAGGTTTGGGAGGAACAACATGATTCCTTTTAAGATTGACGGTCAACCGGTTGAAGGAAGAGAGGATGGAAATCTGTTAGAAGTGGCTCTTGATGCAGGAATTGAAATCCCCCATCTCTGTTATCATGAATCGGTGAAGCCCTATGGTGCCTGTCGTCTATGCCTGGTTGAAGTGGTCCATAAAGGAAGGAGTCGTTTGACCGCTGCCTGTACCTACCCTGTCCTTGAAGGAATCGAGGTTTTAACCCAGACAGAAAAAGTATTGCGTGCACGCAGGATGATCATCGAACTTCTTCTCGCCATGTGCCCGGGGGATGAGAAGATCCAGAAGATGGCCCAGGAGATGGGGGTCCAAGAGGTGCGATTTAAAAAAGAGGAGAAGGATTGTATCCTCTGCGGGCTCTGCGCAAGGGTCTGTGAGGAAGTGGTCGGAGCCAACGCCATCCAGTTTGCCTTCCGGGGAGATCGAAGGGAAATGGTTCCCCCCTTTATGGGAGAGGCGATGGACTGTATTGCCTGTGGTGCCTGTGTGGCGATCTGTCCTGTCGATGTAATCGGAATGAAGGAAGAAGGGGATGAACGGACCATCCTCCGATGGAAGCGAACGTTGAAGATGAAACAGTGCAAGGTCTGTGGGAACTACTTCGCCCCCTGGTTTCAATTAGAGAAGTTTAAAGAAAAAGCCAAACTCCCTAAGGATTTTTTTGATATCTGTTATACCTGCAGGAGTTGAAATTCTCCTTGAGTTGGACTATATTTTTATTAAGGAAACATAGGAGGTGATGGATATGGTCCATGTGAAGTGGGAACCCTTTAGAGACCTGATGGCCATGCAGGATCGAATGACACGGCTCTTTGATGAGACCCTTTCCCGCATTTTCAAAGAGGAGATGCCACGAAGGGTTTGGTCCCCTCCTGTAGATATTGTAGAAAGAGAGAAAGAGGTCCTGATCAAGATGGATCTCCCTGAGATGGATCAGAATGAAATCGATATTAAAGTGGAGGAGAATACCCTGATCATCCAGGGAGAGAGGAAATTTATTAAAGACACAAAGGATGAGAACTATCTCCAGATTGAGAGACCTTATGGAACTTTTCAAAGAACTTTTTCCATTCCAAGGACCATTGATCAAGAAAAAATCAAAGCCTCCTATAAGGAGGGAGTTCTCCGAATCACCCTCCCAAAGAAAGAGATAAGCCTTCCTAAGCAGATCTTTGTTGAAGAAAGTTGAGATTGGACCATGAGGAAAGGGCCCTTCTTAAAAAGGGCCCTTTTTTATTTTGGAATCTTCCTCCAATCTTCCAAGAATTTTTCGATTCCAATATCTGTAAGTGGGTGTTTGACCAGTTGTTCAATGACTTTATAGGGGATGGTCGCTATATCG